>Ga0136643_10003914_pt1 | contig 20282 bp, 16 predicted proteins | sample TergutLab28metaG_FD_96883 | JGI IMG/M metagenome (GOLD analysis project Ga0136643, IMG submission 96883) | Labiotermes labralis P1 segment gut microbial communities from Petit-Saut dam, French Guiana - Lab288 P1 (version 3) (version 3) | ecosystem: Host-associated > Arthropoda: Insects >...
CCTTTAAAAAACTCTCCTTTTGTGTTTTTCAATCGTGGGTGGACCCTTTCAGTAAATCCCCCCCCCCCTCAAAATAAGTATTGAAGGGGGGGGGGGGGAATGAGAAACCGATGGGAGATGACAACTTCATCGTCCTTCTGTTTGGATACTGGTCAACTTTTTTATATTCTCACTTGCTCTCTTCTCAGGTGATTTATTTCAAAACCCTCCAAAGGCAGGATGTTCAGTATCTGGTTCCCGGTGTAATGAAGTGCATTTAAGTCCTCAGCCCGACCTATTTCCCGATGTCGGGATCAATAGTGTCGTTGGAAACAGGGGTCTGTTCATGTGCCGAATTGCAAATATTTTCTTGTTACAGAGGCTGAAAGGAAGCACGTCAGGCGACGCGCGCGCGATTTCAACAACATGGAGACGCGAGCTCTCATCAAGTTTTTTTTTTCTGCAAGGCAAGGCGCCGAAAGAAAATCACGCCGTTCTCACAGAAACATTAGGGGAACATGCGCCACAGTATGCCACCGTCAAAAACTGGGTGGCCCAGTTTAAACGTGGTGATTTTTCCACCTGTGATGTGCCTCGTCCTGGACGACCCAAAACAGTGACCACCCCGGAAATTATTTATCAAATTCACGAGCTAATCTTGGAAGACCGCCGGATATCGACGAAATCAATAGCTCAGCAACTGGGCATCTCACGTGAGCGGGTGGGGTCCATCATTCATGAATATTTGGACATGAGGAAGCTCTCCGCGAAGTGGGTCCCGAAATGCCTGAACGCGGATCAAAAATGTCATCGGTGCCAGTCGTCTGAACAAGTTTTGGAATTTTTTTCGGCGCGATCCAAATGATTTCCTGTCGCGATTGGTGACCAAAGACGAAACCTGGTTATATCACTATGACCCTGAGACAAAGCAGCAATAAATGGAGTGGCGGCATAGCGGCTCACCCCGCCCCAAAAAATTCCGAGTGCAAAAATCCGCTGGAAAAGTTCTCGCCTCGATTTTTTGGGATCAAGACGGCATCCTCCGCATTGGTTATCTTCCAAAGGGCCAAACTATCAACGCGGAATATTAATTATCTCTGTTGGTGCAATTGAAGGACATTTTGAAGGAAAAACGCCGCGGGGAGGTTACCAACGGGGTCTTGTTCTTGCACGACAATGCCCCGGCTCACCGGGCACTTGCAACCCAGATGAAACTGGCCTACCTGGGCTTCCAATGTCTTGATCACCCACCCTATTATCCGGATCTGATCCCGTCGGACTACCACCTGATCAATGGACTGAAAGAACAATTGAGAGGTCACCATTTTTCGTCCGAAGCGGGGGCCATTGCTGCCGCGGAGATCTGGTTGGACGGACAACCTTCTGATTTTTTTTTTGTGGCTTGCAAAAGTTAGAGCAACGGGCTAAGAAGTGTATTGAGCTTCGTGGGGAGTACGTTGAATAAATCCAGAGTTTGGTCGCTGTAGCTTGTTTCCTTCCTGGTCGGGATAAGTACTTATCAGCATCCCCTCGTATTTATGTAACGCTAAATGGTACGATACATGAAACTGAAAGGGTGTGGACAGAAATGGTCGTGACCTGTTTTAGGGCGAACTATCTCAGCATTTACATGGTGAAGTCTATAAGTAGTGTGAAAAAATCTTGGTCAAGATGTCCGGGCTATGGGTCGATATGATCCGAACGTCCGGAAAAGGGCGGATTACGACGACGACAACGGCACGTTATTGACGGGGAAACAAATTCGATGGACGGCAGAGACACAAATTTCCCTTCTCTCTACCGCGTCCGACCTAACTCTGGTCCCACCTCAATCGACTATCCATTATGGGTATCAAATTCTCGTCTTCCGATGTGTGGAACCCAGCGACAATATACTTGAATCTTGTGCAAAGTCAAAGAATGCACCGATCTTAACCATCATTCTTCCCGATACCTAACACGTTCGCCCTCAAGCTCAACAAAAAGCTACTTGCATGCATGCCCGCATGCACGCACGCACGCAGAAAGCAATAATCCTAACAATAGGAAACTTTACGCCCTAGCGAAAGAAGTCTAGTCAACGGCAGCAAACGACATCAATAATAATAATAATAATAATAATATCCTCAAAGTATACCTGTATGAGTGTTAAATAGACACATCAGGTCACACATGCATATATATATATATATATATATGCATGTATGTGCTTGTATATATATAATATATATATATATATATACATGCATACATAATTCTTTTATTGAGACCGTCAGACAAATCTTCGAATTTATTTGTTCATTCATTAGTACTACCCCTCTCTCGACTGAGGTGTGGGTAGGAGCAATTCCTTTTGCGCAGGCATGTCTGTCATGTCTCGCGAAATGAGCCAACATTTGCTGACCTCTCAAACACACGTGTATGATCCAGATATACGGATGACCGAAAATAACTGGTACCGACGTTCTGTGACGTACAGAGCAAAATTTAATTGTGCGTATACTCTATGTTGTTACAAGTTAACGCTGGACACACTGAGGGTATTCTGTAGTAATATCAAGGTCAGTGGTGGACACAATGAACACCTACACAACACCTAGCCTATTATGCAATGATCGTGGTAAAGCTACATAAAAAAAAAATATTCTGCCCCCATACAATCAATAGCACACTGAACCACAAGCATTATCTTCAGCACTAGATACAGGAGGGTGTTCAGCTTAATATTCCCACCACCGCTACCTTCGTCAGGCCTTTCTGAACATACACCAAAAGCGCTCAACTTCTGTACTGAGTATCGATACATGTATTAGAGCTGTGTATATTAACCGGCGTGGGACATTCTGCTTTAAGCGCATCACTGGCGTCGTCTCTACTCCATTACCATAACTACCATTAGCATGGCTTACCGTCCATCACCTGTCAATGGCACGGGCGTTATTGACTCCCCGCGTGTAAGCCAACAACGTACATCATGAGGCCTTTTCGGGCCTAAGTATTACATTATTAATGAGAGGGTGAGAAAGGTCGACAGTGGCTTTGAATAAAGGCCAAGGAACTCTCACAGCAGACCACCCGCGCAATATTTTCGCACGCTCAACCACAGTACCTAAAAATACTCGTCTTTCCCACCTATCCCCCCTGATCCCGCACGATCACCAAGGGCACCAACACGAAGCCAAGAAGGTGGGAGGCAAAATTGGTATATGACACATTCAGTAGCAACGCATAAACTCTGTACACAACAGTGACTTGTTCTTCGTGCGAAAGAAAGCATAGACAGATGTTCACGTCCTTTTTAGCCTCCCTTTCCTATCTTACGGAAAATAGCAGGGTTATGAGATCGCCATGTGCGGCCTCAGTTCCCTTTATGTTGTTGTTGTTGTTGTTATTATTCTTGTTATAATTATTTTTTTCAGCGACTAGACCGATTTACACGAAACCTACTACGAAGCTATGCCATTAAAGCCCATCCCAACAGCAACAACATGGCAAATGCAGGAGCACAAAAACATGTCTACCTATTACAGGCCACATCAAATGCAGTTCGTAAATCAAAAATTAGAAAGTGACGACAGCGCGGAACACCGTGGCTATATCCGACGTATTTAATATGTCTACGCGCAATAACTTCATAAAGAGAAGTTAAGAGAGATGAAACAAAACATGCAATGTACTGTAAGTATAAAGGTAACAGTGAGGAGCGTTCGCGAAACCATTGTTGCGGTGGAAAAGCAGTAAGTATTGCATATTCTGAGTGTTTGTCTGCAACCTTAGTTATCCATCACGTAATGAGCATGCGCCGTATTACACGGCCATCTCTGTCCTGTCTGGTTCGAACATATTTTTTCACATTATCTCAGAAACAGCACGAGGGGGAGGGGGGGGCTATTTAAAACAAACTGCGTGTTTTTATTTCCTCTACAACTTTGTTGGAAACACATATATTGGTCTTTACGTAAAGTACCCGTTCTTCTTCTCAGATTTTAATGCAGCATGAATTTTCTCCACAGGTTTTCAAAAGAATGCTTAAATATCAAACTTCATATCCGTGCAGTGAGAGGCGAGTTGTTCCATGCGGACGGACAGACAGACACGTCGAAGCTAACAGTCGTTTTTCGCAATTTTGCGAACTCGCCTAAAGACGAACAAAAAACATCAAATAGTAAAAACTTAAAAGACATTTTCCGTACATTTTAGGATTAGACTTTATTTTAATTTTTAACATGTCAGTTATGTTCGCTACGAACACGTATCAACTTCACCAGTTACAGGGATGGCAAAATACGGAAACATTACACAATGCAGGAATAACACTGTTTGAATTGGCTGCACTGAAATAACAGTAGTTGTGGGAATCTTTCGCTACTCTTTTGTTTCTTTAGGCTGGGTAGTGCCCTTGTCAATGCATTAAAGATTGTGTTTTGTGACAGTTCGTATGAAAGAACTGCAAAACTGGAGACTTGTCAGGTTTCCAAAGTGCACAAATTTTTGGTGAGCGTTTAGATGGAGCATCTGCAACCAAAATGGCCATGGTAAATCCAGATCAGCAGTTTACTATATTATTATGGCATATTCCAATCATGGGAAGACATCATCAGCTAAGAGGAACAGTGGCCGAAAACTAGAACTAAGTGAAAGGGATCACCGTACACTGAAGAGGATTGTGTCTAAAGCTCATAAAACTGCTGCAGCAAAGCTGACAGCAGAACTCAATATTCATCTTGAAGACCCTGTTTCCACAAAAAGAGTCCGACGACAGCTTCACAAATCCAACATTCGCGGTACAGCTGCAATTGCTAAACCTCTGAATTACAGAAAATAACGCTAAAAAAATTGTGTGATAATCATAAAACCTGGACGTCTGGTGATTGGAAATACGCAATATGGTCAGACGAGTCGTCCTTCACGTTTTTCGCAACTTCAGGCCGAGTTTATGTTTGGAGAACGCCTACAGAAGCCTATAATCCTGAACGCCTGGTTCCAACTGTGAAACATGGGGACGGATATGTAATGACTTGGACAGCCGTATTTTGGTATTCAGCTGGTCCTATCATTACTCTGAATGGTCGAATTACTGCCAGTGACTACACTTTAGGTAACTAGGAGCATCCTACGGTCTAGGTGTTGTTTCCTAACAATGACGCAATTTTTTAAGATGACAGTTCGCCCATACACAAATCCAAAACTGTTCATTCTTGGTTTGACGAGCATGACGATGCACTTCTACGTCTTCCCTGGCCAGCACAATCTCCAGACTTAAATATCGTCGAACCACTGTGGTCAGTTTTAGAGAGTAGGGTGAGAAGCAGATTCCCTCCTCCATCGCCTCTCAAGCAACTACAAGATGTTCTTCACGAACAGCGATACATTATTCCACTAGAGACTATTCAGAACATAAAATGCGTGTCTTGATATTCTCTATAACTTTTGTCTGAAATACTTCGGCGAGGTACTATCATAAATGTACATTTGTCTTCGTGTAAAGTACGCATTATACTTGCCAGATTCTAATGAGACTTGAATTTTCTCGGCAGATTTTCGAAAATACTCAAGTACCGAATTTCATAAGAATCCGTCCAGTGGGAGCCGAGTTATTCCGTGCGTACGGACGGTCGGACGGACATGACGAAGGCCAGTATTTTTTTTTCGCAATTTTGCGAACGCGCCTAGCAAGGGAGTCATGCAGTTGATGGTTCATTTTGAGTACTTGCCAGAGTAATAAATCTGCAGTACCAAAAAGATGTGCAATATGAGAACTGTTCCGATTTCTCATCAAAATTCCTCGTTTACTTCACCTTCGTTGCCTGAAAACGTGCGAGACGTGAAATGCGCGGCTGCTATGCCAACAGCAACATCAGAGGGCTACGTGAGCCTCGACAACTCAGTCAGTACACTCTCTAGACTAAAGGCTAGACGACCAAAATATCGTGGTTGGAGTCCAGGCTGACGAAAGAGAAATGTCTCTTCCCTAATGCATACCGCAGGCTCTGTCCACGGTGGCTGAGAGGCTGGACCTGAAGCTGATCACTCTGCCATCCAGTGCCGATATTATTTTTGTATGACGTTATTCAAATTACATAAAACGAAACCTCCTACTTCATCCGTCTACCTTTTACCGCAAAACTGATCTTTGCCCCAGCCAAACATAATGGTCTGTACAAATACCGTACGTCACTGCACTTCAACAATAAACGATACCGTTCATGACTTCACTAAACGACACTACCAAATGGCTACACTTTTCAGTTTTACCCTATTCTACAACGAAAATCAAAATGACGTTGTTTGACTTCTATTCAAATGATCAGCCCTTTACCAGTAAAGCTTACGTTCTTCGACGTGAGACGAAACTGAGGGCAGAGGAGAAAACAGGACTATTGTCAGGACCTCTGAGCGAGTCAAAGCATTCCCTAAATTCTCCCAATCTGAAGATGGAGGCAATGGGGTCCAATGGTATGTTGGTACGTATCCACCAACTCACATGGAATCAAATTCGCTGTGAAGGGCTCAAGTCTTCCAACATGTCCTTTTATTTAAAATAAATCCTACCTAACCTTCAACGGTAACAGACGGTGTAACAGCGTCTGATTACGGTTCCGGAAAGAGGCCGAAATGCAATTTAAAAGAAGCATCTTCAGTGTACTGCAGCGATGTCTATCGTCAGCTATTTATCACAATACTCTTTCTTTTCTTTATTTATTTCTTGAATATTTCTTCGTTCCTTTCTTCCGTTACCAGATTCTTCCCAAGTGCGCGAAGGTTAATGTTCGTTCATCGCAGACAGTAATCTGCTGTAGACAGGACTAATAAACACTAATCAAGGCAATCCTCAAAGTGAGGACACCAGATAAGAGTAGGTACGGAGAGTCGCTCCTGTGTTCAATTAAGCACCACGTCAAAAAGTCGTATGGCCGAAAGGAGATACCGCTGTATAAACTAGGGGGGAGTGAGTGGTCAGCTCCACGCGTTGCCTTCTTTACCCTCCGGGAAATGATCCCGGATACTCACCGGACAGGAAGTCTGAGTGGGCACCAGGGCCGGTTTGAAAGACGTGTGAATGATAAGGCTATGTCCCTATCGGAAATCGAACACCGATTCTCCGGTCGTCTAGCTAGCAGCCAAGTTGTTACACTGACTGAGCTATCCCTTTTCATGAATAGCACGAAAACAGTCAAAACCCAGCCGGCCCTTCACAACCTGCGACTAATCTTTTTGGTGCGATCGCAACGACCAGTCGCAATAACGCGCCTATTATCTTCGTCGCATCCGTCCGGACGTACAGCACACCAGACCCGCATAAAATATTATACTATTTAGTTTCATTTTAAACTTCGCTTGCTGTCTAATTTTCGTTCAAATCGAACAACCGCACTGTACATGACGACCTGGGAGCGTTCTGGGGTGTATCTCGAGTTTACCTCGCTAAATACACAGGACTATTCAATCGGAAGGGAAAAAATACGAAACAAAAGTTGCAGAGAAACATCGAGTACACGGTTCCCGAGAGTCTTCAGTTTCCCGAATTGGCCTCATTAACCATAAGGGACCAACAAACTAAAACTCTTTCCGCTACATACACTCGTACATTCCACAATTTACTCTTACTTTCACAGTCACTATACAATCGTTTCTTCCCATGCCCTGTGACTTCTTGGTCAGATGAGTGTATTACCAGCATTTCAAAGCCTCACTGAGCAAGTTGGCTCAAACTGTAACGCTTCGATATTCTTTCCTGGAAGTACCAAGTTCGAATTGCCGCCAGGGAATCAACAATCCTGAAAGCCATTTTGTGCTTTTTCTCAGTATCTCGTGGCAAATGACGGCACAGTACTTCATGCTGGGTGACGGTGCCTTTGTTCCACATTCCTTGCAATTCATTATAAATTTATTACCCTACCCCACGCTACAGTCTGAGATGCTGGCAGCATCGTCAAATAAATCACAATACGCAAAACCACAAGGCTGTCAGCCTTACCGCAGTGCACACAGTTCGCAGTGTGTCCTTTGTACCTTATACTGAATAATATTAATAATAATAATAATAATAATATCATCAATTATTTACTGTGCATCCAACTGGACTTGCCCAATTTTCAAGAACACGAAGTTCCGAAGAGTGGTTTCTCCGTCCTCAGCTAAAAAGGGAGAAACACAGTTGGGGACCAACACTATTATTATTATTATTATCATTATCATTATTAGCCCTTCTGCAAAGAACTCGCAATAAGAAGTGCGAAACGTTTCAGAGCCTACTCAAGTTGCACACAACGATAAATAGGTGGCTACAGATAAATATCATTTAACACACTAAACTTATCAAGTCCACTCTTGCTATAAAAAAAAACACATGACGACACTGCCTCGAAGATATCTTAAGACATTTCAACACAGCTGCACTCGCTCTGTTTGCGTGTTCCAACTTCAACATATATGACTGTCGTCCTTAAGGACCACACCTGGTAACTGTCAAACAAGATACTGATCCTTAAAGGTGCTCATCTCAGTACAATAACAGGAGCCAATGCCATTTGTACTGCCAGGGAATGGCAATGGCCTTTTTAGAAACTCAGCCAGACACACATGCATCATCACAATGCTGGTCTTAAAATGAGATGTTCTTGTAAATGGTTACCATGAGCACCACATGCAGTAACATCAAACACGCAGTTATGAATATAAAAAAGGGACAAAGGTAAAGCAGGACAGGCCCAGAGGATTCCAGGAAGTTAAAGTTCCCAGATTTCGTGACAACGGCACAGGATGGTGGTAGATTGTCAGCCTTAGGCACCGGCCGCCTTTACCCCAGGAGATACTCCTGGTACTCATTTCTGTTAGAGGCTGAGTCGACCCCAGGGCCATGGTGCGATCGGAAGGATTTTGTATGAATGAAAAATCCACTGACACCAGCTGGGATCGAGCCAGCGACCTTCCGATTTGTAGCACAGCACCTTAGCCACTGTGCTACCGCGGTCCCCCGTTCTGAATATAATTCATATATTCAATTACAAGCGTCTTCCCTTCACGAGGTGTATCGCACAGTACAGAAGTACAAATTTCGGATTTCTCTCGTCGTCACAGTTCATTACAAGTTTAATTTGGGTTCCTAGATACAGTCATTCTCACTACTACTCTTGTTGGACTGCTTGACACTGAAACTGAAATCAGAACGGTTCTTCGAAATGGCGGTAACTACACCAATCACACGGCGTAACATCCCAGAACACTTGGATCTTCAGCAACGCCGCTTTGAGAACCTCAAATGTCACATGAATACTGTACGCATTGTCTTCAGCTGAAACACGAACGGAAGACCTCCTGAACATAAAACTGATAATCACTACACCAAAATGCTCCGTGTCAAGAATATGAAGAGTAAGACGCTTGACAACAGTTGATACACCTGAAAGCAGAACCAACTTCCGACACTTAGTAGTCACAACTATGATACTGGGCAGAGTTCGAAGTAATGTTCATCAATGGAACTCATAAGCCCCGCTTCCCTATAGTACAAACTTTCGTCAATATTAGTTTATGTTTCGTCAGCGTCATTTGCTTACTCGTTGTCAGTTCAGTTTCTTCCAACACATGGCTTACATGTTTAATGTTATTACTCACGACAAATCCATCTTGTCGCCGATATTTAAATATAAAGAAACAGCAAAGCACATAAACCTGGACTCAACTATTTTTCTTCCCGTATCCTAACAAAAGGACTGCAACTGTACACTGTTTATTCTCACAGAAGGGCGAGAACTGTCTATACAGATGTTCACTGTACCAAAGCGAAGATATTCGTTTGTAATTTCCAGAGCATAACGCTCAAGTTTGACGCCTCCCAGTTCACAACACTGCGCGTCCGTCGTTGTTAAGAAAGACAACATGAAATGAACGGCGTTTGGGTAGGCTCCAATAACATATTGTACATACACTATTTCTCTTAATAATAATAATAATAATAAATACCACAGATGATGAGATCTCACCATCGTGACATAACAGCATAAATCTCATAAAGCACTAATACTCTTTCGGAGGAAAACCTGATGGTGGCCGGAGTAGGCCGAAACATGTAGTTTTTATCATCCTCTAATAAACATAATTAGATAATAATGTTGTGTTATTGACTAAATACCTGTACCTATTTCTTTATACACACAACGGGGATGGCACATTTCAGAATTTCATAAGGAAAGCAAGCCTCTGCATTGTGCCCACACAGTGCACTTATATGTTCCGAATGATTCACAAAAAGTGATGACTTCCCTCAATAAGTGAAGTTGTTAAATAGACTGGAAGTACTTTACTGTCCAATGCTCCCCGATATCCGTAACAGCATTGCGTTGTTTGAAGGTTCCCACGCGATTCCCACTTGTCCTTCTCTAAAGAGAATACTGCAAAGATGGAGGTGAGTATGAAGCATTGGTAAAATCTTACCGACAGGGGAAAACCGAAGTACTCGGGGGGGGGGGAAGTATCGCAGTGCCAATTCGTCAACTACAAATCTCACTTGGACTGGACCCAGGACTGCGCCCGAGCCACTTAAAGTGACTGATCTGTATACGGATACGGAATGCATGCTGTGAGACAGGAATGAATTTTTACCTATTATTTACAAGACCCTCATATTTGAATAGCTAAATTCGTGATTACATAATATTACTGGTCGTGTATGATGAACGGGCAGTGTGTGGGTGGAAGCAGTTGTCGGTTATTCTACCCATCTATATCAACATCTGCAGTGGGCATCGCGGCAAAACAGAACAGGCCAGTTACGACTCGCACACTGAAATCACCAGCAAGCAGCACGAGTCTTATCAATCGATTACGTCGCTAGCGAAGGAAGGAAGGAAGGAAGGAAGGAAGGAAGGAAAGAAAGGAAGGAAGGAAAGAAGAAAAGAAGTCCACTGAATGCGAGATTTTAGGTTCTCACAACGGTGTTGCTTCTTTCGTCCTCCGTGGCGCGGTGTTTCGTGTTCGGAGGGCCCCGAGTTCAAATTTGGGCCCGAAGATCGATTGTCATGAGTAACATTCTTTGTGGGTTATCAGTACCTACCTGCAAATGCTGGTAGTGAATATCAATGTACGTCAAACCACTACTCTAAACATCCTTTAAACCCAGTTTATTCATTTACCGCGAAAAAGGTAAAGACCCTGTACATGCCACGTAGACCCACAGACGAAACGGCAGTTGAGTTACACTCAAACGGTCAGTCGCACATCACGCTCACTTTACGCTCGGGGGAAACAGACAGCCCCTAACACCCACTATACAGCATGCTGGGTGGGACGGTACGGATATTTCGAGAAGAGAAAAATAAGAATGTCTTGCTCCGTCGGGATTCCAACCCCAGACTGATCATTCCGTACTCCCGCAATCTGTGGGATCCGAAGGCTCCTTAACGTGTTCATGAGTGTCTTACCGCTTTACTGAACCACACAAATCCCTTTCACGCAGCCCACTGTATTTATTTAATATCCGTTTTAATACTGCTCTCCCTTCTAGGCCTAGGTCTTCCGCACCAAAATCATGTACGTATCTCCCCCCCCCCCCCAGTCCCACATCCCACAACGAAATAAGCAAATAGGCCTAAATAAGCAAGCAAAATCACTTCATTTCATTTAATCGGACTTCTTCTACCGGTAGGTGTAGAGGGGCAAGCAAAATCTTTTCCTACAAATCTATGACGTGTCATGCATTTCCAAAGCAACTGAGCAGCTGAATTATGCAATAACAATACTTTAGTTTAGGAAAGGCGTGTCACAGTCATGAATACCATTACTCGCTGCCAACAATTTCAGAGAGCAGGATAGTTCAGTCAGTAGCGCTTCTTGGTACACTGAACGACCTATGTTCCATTCCCGTGCCGGGGGCTGTTCGTCCTGAGAAGTAAAACGGATGTGGCGCCGACCATTCACCGGCATCTACCTACGTTACATGTGCTTCGAGATATACAGCATGACTTCACGGCGAGGAGCCTCTAACACAGTAACGACTGAAACTTACACACGGTGCAATTATGTGAGTTCCACAACGTTACCAAAGCGGAAGTAGGCATAATAACAGGTATGGAAATTCGCTGGACACATATTTTCTACCTTTACAGCTACCACCCCATGACTGATCCCGACGACCAATCACTGGGAGACATTGCTGATACAGCAACAAAAAGTATCGGATCTTACACAGATCCTGACAACGCTAATTAACAGCCAATATTTCAGATTAAGTATGGTCTTTTGAGTTGTCAGGCCGGGTGACTCTACCTGTGGATACTTAGGTTGCGAAGCAACATCCTATCGGCTCCAACTCTATCATGTTCCCTAAACCGTCCGTGCGTGTTACTGCCCACGTTCCTTGTTATGTCTGCGTATGTAACCCACTTCAACCTAACCCCATTCCCTGACCTTGCGTGAGGCGTTCCGTGATTTTCCTGTGTTGTAGGGAGCATGCTAGGGTATGGTTACAACGAAGGGGCCATCAGCCAATTTCGTCACAGTCTCTCCAGGTTCACTCCCCAACATACAATCAATCCATCCAACCATCCATCCATTCAGTTTTCCACCCACAATGGTCAGATGGGAGGTCCTGCCTTTAGGAGCAATATTTGTGGGTCTGAATACATCCAAGGTTTCAGCCAAGAAGCCACTCGTCAGCGTAAGCACACTCTCTGTTACAGATCGTGAGGCACAGCTTACACATTCTATCTATGCACTTCGCACGCAGGAGTGTTTAACGTGCGAGAGGGGGGCACTTAGTTGCGTTTTCGTTCGTTGGTCGGTTCGTCCTACTCACTTCAACCCCGCAGATGTTCGTCTGAGACGGTGGCAACCAAACGTACAAAGACCTCACGGAGCCCCACGACCCTAAATTCAGTATAGCAGACGTTGTTGTACTGCAGAAGCATAAATTACTTATTCCTTGTAAGCAGCCTATGTTTCGATTACGTACTGAAGGCCAAGAATTTCTCGTTTGTTTCACAAGTGATACAAATATTTGACTTGTAGTGTGTCTGAATGATTACATACAATAAAATTATGCTTCGCATGTAACATGGCTAACTAAGCACGTCTGACTAACAGACTCAATGGAGTACAGTCTTGCTTGAGACTGGCTACTGGTCGTACCAGTTGGCGAGACATGCCTTTACAGACACCTTCCAAATGGTCTCAGCTCTTCACGCGTTCGGGTATTCACTTCTCACACCTGCACGCATTCTACAATCCCGCCTATCTTTAGTGAGGAGTAAAAAATTTCGAAGCTCAATATTATGCACTTTTACCGTAGTCTTTTACTCTCGTTGAAGCCCAAATATTCTCCTCAGCATACTTAACTCTAACACAATCCACATTCTTAATTTGAGTAAGTTTCAAACCCATGCACAACAGGTAAATTTATAAAGAAAATAATCTGAACGAAATGTTAGTTAACATCCCCCCAAAATAATCTGTTCTTTATATGCGCGCGATTGCATTTCTTCATGGTACATTTTGAGCAAGTTTCACACCCATACACAACAGGTACAATTATAAAGAAAATAATTTTAACTAAATGTCAACTAACATCTCCCGTAACTAATCGAGTCTTTATTTGCATATGAATGCAGTTCTTCATGGCACCATCGTCCCAAAATCATGAACTCTGTCACATTTTCTAACGATTTATTAGTCATTTTCACATTTCGATTCTGTCCCGCACCCTGATGAGAAGACGTGAAAATATATCTTGCTTTCTCTCCGTTTAATTTTGAGACACGCTCCATAATAGGTTCCTTTGTTACAGGCTACTGATACATGCGCACAACACATCATCATCATCATCATCATCATCATCACCACCACCACCACCAACACGCACCAGGAAACATTTAAAAACTTTGCACAAAACGCAAGAATTGTAACACTCTTCTCAGTTGCTACGGGTGACGAAATTAATGCCATTAACACGCGCGCGCGCGCGCGTGTGTGTATATATATATATATATATATATATATATACACACACATTACACATATACGTATGTGTACATGAGACCTGATCAAATTACGATTAACTGCAGAGAACTTTCCTGGGCATGTAAGGACATGTTTCTGGATGTCATAACCAGCGAGACCTCACACCAGCCACTCGGCGTGACGCAATATTCGCGCATAAATAGTAATGTTTGTGTCGTGCGTCACATTCATGATGTCCGAAGAATATGGAGGAAAGCACGTGTATGAAATTTTGGGCAAAACTCGAGAAAAGGTGATCCTAAACTTATTATATGATTGAAGTTGTCTTCAGATAGGCGGCTATGAGCGGTACGCAAGATCTTAAATGATACTGCTGCTTTAAAAATGGGCACACATCCGTAAAAATTGGCGAGCGATCTGGGCGTTATTCATCGAGGAGGAATGATGAAATGATAGCAAAAGATTGGCGACAGCATACAGAAGGCTAACAATCTGGGAAATATCTCACGTACTAGGAACTTCTGCCTCAATCCGGACAATTTTTTCAGAAGATTTTGGCACGAGACGTACGTCAGCGAAGTTAGTCCAACGGCTGCTGACAGCGGAGCTCCTCCAGTCTTAGCCCATAATTTGCTCGAATGTTCAAAAACAGATAAAAATTTCTTTAGAAACATAACTGGTGATGAAACAATTGTGTAGCTATAATCGTCACAACGGAAAACATTATCACAACGACCCAAGAAAGCGCGCCAGGTTCGAAGCAAGATAAAGATTATGTTTATCACTTTTTCCCGGTCAAGAAGATACTGTGCGCAATGAATAAGCTCCACAACGCCAAACTGTAAAGCCCAGCATTTTTATTTAGAAGCACTGAGACGTCTCCTTACAGGATTTCGCCCTAACCGCCTAAGAAAATGGTAATATGGTGCATGGCAAAATTCATCACGACAAAGCAACGGGACGCTCGGCCCATTATGTGGAGCAATTTTTGGCCAAATACGACACTCCACACGTCCGTCAACCCCCGAACTCCCTAAACATAGTTCCGTATGACTTCCGTATATTCCCCCCAATAAAGAACACCTTGAAAAGTAAACTATTTAAAAAGTGGAAACGATCAAACCTTAACGCGACGCGGCAACAGGGTATGAAAAGTGCTTCTGGCAGTAGCAGAGCCACTTGAATAAATGTATGCAAGCAGAAGGGGCCTACTTCGAAGACGATTAGTCCGTCATCAAGGTAAGTTTATTACTGTTATTTCACAGCATCAGTCCTGATACTTTCTGATCAGGCGTCGTATAAGGAGCAGGGATAGTTCAAACGACATTGTGACTACGATCGAGGGATAGCCGTTCGATTCGCAACAGTGACAAGAGACTTTTTGCTTTTAAGGACCACCCAGGGTACCATTCAATCGGTATGGAGGTCTCATTCCCCGGAGATGAGTTTGGGTGCGAAGCTGGTCACTCCTATCTAATCTCGCAGTTAAGAAGGATGCAGCTAACCTCCACTCCCCATACGCCTTCATTCTGCGGTGTTCAATTAAGCACAAGAAACCGTAAACGTATATACATACATATAAGCATATATGTGTGCGTGTACACACACACACACGGAAACATGTCCTAGGAGAGGGTAAATGTTCGTATATTTTGTTGTCACGCTGTTTCTATGGTACAGAATTTTTCCCGTAAGTCTTACTTGGGCAAGTGGAATACCTGAAATGCCACACATCGTGCCACCTGCAAGATAAAATATAAATATATTACTCATGAAAGGGCAATTTGTCGTAACCCGCACAATTCGTCAAAATGAGATCCCAGAATTACTAGACACTTGGGTTACAAAAACGTCTTCTGTCAAAATGGTGTGCCCACAAAAAATAACTGTTCGTAAATCATAAATGCTTAAGTGCTGGTCCACTGAGGATCGGACGAATTTTGGGTTGCGACAAATGGCAGTTTCATCAGCGATATACAGCTTTAACGTTACCAAGATCATAATTAGGAAGGAAGGGAATGGAATCAAGAACAATGAGAGGGATGAAAGCATGAGAGATATTATTCTCTGCTAAAACTCAACAGGCCTTTCCACTGGCGTACGAAACTATGAATCAAGGACATTTACTTGAAGAAGGCAAACCAATATCGTGGTTATACACAAGCTGTGAAATTAATGTTTCATCACATAATGTTAACGCGAGTTGCCATAAAGCATACAGACTCCGTCAAAACCTTCATTACAAGCCTGCAACCTCGGTTGGAGTAACACTGGTATTTAATTACATTCTCTCATGTGTGCGTGAGGGCAAAGTGCGGCTATCAACGTTAACAGCAAAAGGTACACGTTCTGAAACGGGCATGACTTCTCAACTATTACCTCAGAGTAACCTTCAGCCACTCGCACGACTCTAAACTTGTGCAGAAATTACATACTGGTGATGTGAAAGTTCTGACTATCTGGTCATCCAAAAGCTAAAGGCAGCGTTGTTCCTGTGATTATTTAAGCTACAAGACATTAAAAAGTACGGGGAGTGGAGGCATAGCTCCAAGCATTCTTCACCTCGGAACTAGATAAAGACAATTAGTCAACTTCACGCTCCAGCCGCTTCAATCCTGAGAAAAGAGCACTTTGTAATAACTGGATAGATAGCCCGATGGATTCTAGAGCTGTGAAGTAAATCCACTGCCCCCGTTCAGAAACGAAACCAATTCTCTATGACACCAAATGGTTTAAGCGATGGGCAGAACCGTTTTGGAGGAACACACTTGCATATCAGCCACCTTCGGCCTTGTGGTGAAAGCACCGTTGTCCTTGTCCACGCCATGAAGGCAATCGGTGGGGATAAAGGTATAGTCCCATTTATTGGCCTGGGCAGCAACTGTCAGTTTCGCGGCCCAAACGCTTTATCCCCGGGAAATGAACAGCTGGGGCCCCACATCCGGTCTGGACGCTTTGGAAAACAGATCTACTTTGCCTACCTGAAATCGAACCACGATTCCTCGGTTATCCAGCTAGTATTCCAATCACTACACTAACTTATACTACCCCGACTCTATCTTGTCGATTGTTCCTTTATTACTTTCGTACCGAAATGCCATACAGAAGTCAACGACATGCCGGAAATACTAAATTCAAACAAACTACAGAGGTAAATGGGAACATTTACGTGAGTATCCTCCATTACCTGGGTGATGCGCAACATTCTCACTCAGCTTTGCGCATCCGAGAAACTACTTAAATTAATTTCAATATATTTAAACGAAATTTTCACCGAAGTATGGACAAACTTTTGTCCTATATACTTTTCCTATTCAAAACGACCTGAAACAATAAGATACTTCTAACACCGTTTCTTTTCGACTTTGCTGTATGGCAGGTCCGCTCAAACCGTAGCTCGCGATATCTGAGATGAAAAATCACTTGTAATCTTTTCCTTGGCAAAGCAATTTTGAACATTTAAGAGCTGTTTATTTATAGACATATGTTACTTTACTAATTCTTTCAGTAAAAACGTGCTAAACAAACGTCATCCCAGTTCACGCCGTGCATTGCATTTTAATGATTTTATCATTATCGGTATTTTTTTATTACTTCAAATGCACAGACAAATACACAGTACAATTAAACAACCAGTTATATGCGTCCTTATCCATTCTGGGTTCTGTGGATTGAATGTCATGTTGCCCGCATGCAGACCAAATTCTGCCGAAGCTGCCCCCACCACATGAAACATTGATCAGGCCTGCTATAGGACAGGCCATTAGGAAAGTCTAAGCAAACTAGGAGGAGGGACTCATACTGAATGGGAAACACCAGATTGGGGTCCACGGTGAGGATACCTTATAAACTCAATGCACGAAAACATACGAACAAAAACGGAAAACAGAAAATCGTAACTAATGCTAGTAAGGAGATCGGTGTAGAAATAGATGCAGCGAAAATGAGACGTCTCGTGAACATAATGAAGAACAAAATCCCAAAGTAATGGCAGCTAATACATCAGTTAACACTGTGAAAATGTTAAAATATTCGGGAACGACATCAAAAGATAAAAACAATTCACGCACAAATGAATTACGAGCATATTAAATTAGGAGAAAGCCTACTACCATTCCGTCCAGAATATTTTGTCTTATGTATGCCATCTGAACACACACCTCGACTGAAATACATAAAACTATAATTTTTCCCGACGTTTAACAGGAGTGTGAAACTTTGTCTCTGACATTAAATGAAGAACACAGGCCGACAGTGTTCCAGAACAGGGTCCTGAGGAAAATACTTCAACCTAAGAGCGAGGAAGAAAAAGGAGGCTGGAGAAAACTGCATTATACGGAGCTTATTTATCGTATTCCTCTCCAAATATAACTCTGGAGATCAAATCAAGGAAGATGAGATGGGTGGGGCATGTGGCACGTATGGGGGTGATGAGAAATGCATACAGGGTTTTGGTGAGGAAGCCTGAAGGGAAGAGGCCGGAGACAAGCTGTAGGCTAGACGAAAGGATAATACTGAAATTCATCTTAAATAAACAGGATTTAAGGGCATGGACTGAATTAATTTGGCTCGCGATATGGGCACGCGGGGAGCTGTTGTGAGCAAGACAGTGAACTTCGGGGTCCATAAAACTGCGGGTAGTTTCTAGATTAGCCGAGAAACTATTAGCTTCTCTAAAAGGACTCTGATCAACGGAACTAATTAAAAATCCGCATATTTCATACACGGAGTATTCTTTACACTGAGAAGAAAGCCAAGGCCAGGACACTTAAAAAGTAGCATAGGAAAGACACGAAACAACGCGAAATGTTTATGGCAAACCCTTTTGAGAAAGGACGTGAATGTCCAAATAGTATGAGGCAGAACATGTCATGGGAAGACGGATTATAAGAATGTCAAATGGACTGAACTAGCTAGCACCGAGTTCAATAGTGGGTCCGTGTTAAATGTGCTGACAGGCTGATCTGCTGCTTATGAAGAACAACGACCATGGAATTCAAAATGGTATTGGATTAAGACGACATAAACCAACGTTAATATCCCTCTAAATAACAGTGGTTACTATATATATCACTTTCTTTAACATTAAAAGCTCTGAATTTCGTCCGCAGTGTAATATCGTTTCATACGACTCTCAAGCAGGGATTACACACCTAAACTGCATTGACTGACAGGTCTTTGTAACGGTGATATGGAATTATTTTCAACGTACCAACTACAATTTTACACAGTACTATTTAGACTCCATCCATCGAAGAGGTAACACCACTAACTGAAGACAGATATTTCAGTACATAACCTCCACAGTGAGCGGTGACTAACATTCGGGAGACGCCTCTTTCCAACACCGAATATCCAGAGGTTTTCCATCGTTTCCCTTCGTCCTTCCAGGCCAACACGGCTTCAGTATCTTATATTAGGTCACGGTCACTTCCATCCACGTTCTTTCCAATTCATTAGCCACTAACCCTACCGCTGTACTCTATGTATCAACAGCGATTAAAAGCGTCGCTAAACAAAAATAACATAAAGAGATCCAACAGTTGTAAGATCATCAAACTGCCAACGGTTTACCCGACTCAGTGAAGACCAACACCACGATTTACAAACTAAAATTCCTGGAAACACCAAAATGGGTAACGAAGTGAGGTTGGTACAGTCAGTGTCACGGCAATCATGATGTGAAACGAATTGTTAATTATTACTGAAGCCGAATCTACAATTTTTCGTCTGACAAACACTACTACTGCGTATTTATCTTCACATTCGTCATGGCTTATCGTGTGCTAAAGGTATGCTGTGCTAATTCATAGTGTCATAGTACAAGCATATGAACAATATAGGTCTATGCCTCTTTACTTACGATTAAGGTTCCTGCAGATATCTGTCACTCGGCCATATTCACGGAAGCATACTGTAAAGAAAATGGATCCTACTGGTCATTATTACAACATAAGCACATATTTCTGAATAATATTTATTGGATTCATTTACATTCCCAACAAAAAAATATTAAAATTAATACGCTTACATGCTATCTGAGCAGGGTAGATCATGAAAGGAAAATTAGGAGTAGGTGGCAAAGGACGGATATAGGGAAATATTCTTTTGTAAATAGGACCAACCAACACTGGAACCAGTTACCGGCAGAAATCTTAGGAATTCTCCCCTGCAAACCAATTACTTTTAAAAAGAGGGTAAGGAAAGTGATAATTTAGTTGAATTAAAACGAAGTAAAGTGTGCTGGAAATCATCGAAAAGTGTAGAGAAGCGGTGTCTAGTGAAGTGAAAAGTTTAAAGTGAAGTGAAAAGTTATCTAACGTGGAGGGTAGCGAAGTGCAATAAAG
>Ga0136643_10003915_pt1 | contig 20281 bp, 12 predicted proteins | sample TergutLab28metaG_FD_96883 | JGI IMG/M metagenome (GOLD analysis project Ga0136643, IMG submission 96883) | Labiotermes labralis P1 segment gut microbial communities from Petit-Saut dam, French Guiana - Lab288 P1 (version 3) (version 3) | ecosystem: Host-associated > Arthropoda: Insects >...
ATATATATATATATATATATATATATATTTGGATGGAATATTTCTGTACTTTGTTAGTAGATAATTCTCGCATTAGCCAGTCCAAAATACTAAAGATGAGCATAGATACCTAAAAACAATAATTTTACTATTTGCTTCACGCGGCTATGGAGGATGAATTCTTAACACGATTGTAGCCCTCAATAAAAAGAGTCGAAGAGAACTTATCTTTGTACGTTTGAAGTTAAAAATTCAAGATATCATAAAACAGGAATCTTGGGACATCTATTCCCCATTTTTTCCTTCAAGAAATAAAATATATTAGGCTACAACGGTACGAACAAGTGTCTGCGATAGGGAAGATAATGAATATACAGCTATAGGACATATTGGTGGGAAAATTTCTTGGGCGTGGGTCCTCGTTTGGAAGGAAAACAAAGGGTGTGGATAAAATGTGGCTGTGTGAAACATGATGAATGCAGTGTCATGAAATAAACCGTAGAAGGGCGTAGACAGAAATTCCCGGACTGTGCCCGTAACGGAAATCGGCGTATTGCTGCTATTGGTCGGTATCTCCCCCTTCAGAATAATCCCTTTCCGTGTGTATAGAGCGAGGAGAGCTTGTCGGCCAATTCCGGAACTGACCCTCTGGAATCACGTAGGACGGTCAGAGATCATTCCTTAATTTCACGGCCATAGAGGAAATGACACATTCACGGAGAAATGATGAATCACAAGGGCGAAGTCGGGCAAGTGAAGAGGGGGGAGCACACCAACCGTATTTTTGAAGGGTTAAAGTTGCTGCTGTCACGGAGCGGTCGGTAGAGGCGCAGTGTCGTAGTAAGGCAACCTGTCCTGCTTCTGACATCGTCCCGGATATTTCCGATAAACACGCTCCCTCGGACCTTGTAAAATATCCCGCTAGTTATGGGAGGATAATATTAATATAGATCTTCAGGAAGTGTAAAGTGGGGGCATGGAGTGGATCGAGCTGGCTCAGGATAGGGAAAGGTGGCGGGTACTTTTGAATGCGGTAATGAACCTTCGGGTTCCATAAAATGAGGGGAATTTCTTGATTAGCTAAGAACTTCTTAGTTTCTAAAGAAGAACTCTTCTCTATGGAGTTAGTAAGTATGTATGTATGTAAGTAAGTAAATAATGTTGTCTAATCTTTTGGTCAGGATGAAAAACTGCCAATTAACAATTTTGTCACAGTCAAAAAAGATAACCACCCCACTTCCCCGTCTTCCCCCACGCTCATGATAATCGACCTGACTTGCTCCGCTCTTCCAATGAGAAGCCCGCTGATACTCTCCTTGCCGTAACACTACATACACGCTGCGTCTCATGTTCTGGCGATGCTGTTTTGCCGAGTATGAAGGCAAAACTTAAAGAAAATCCTCTGTTTCTCCAGTTAGCCATTTGAAGATTGCGGATAGCAAATAATGACACAAAAATAATCAACCGTTAAGATGCGAAGAATAGAGTCATTGCTGCAAAACTCACTGTACTGGCTCAGGAGATGACGGTCATGCGGCACCTAGAGTCAGAATCTGTATTACATGCCGGTGTTGGTCCTAGCTGGGATTTATAGAGCTTTGGGATAGAAATTCGTATTTACTGGATCTAAAGGGACTAGGCTGTGAACAAGACGGCCGGACTGGCTGATACGTAGAGTTAATTAGTAGAGCTGCTATCTTTTCTGACTCAAAGGCTGCAATACCATCTGCGGCACCAACAGAAACTAAGATATCAACAGAAGCCAGAGACTGCCAGGACCTAATACAACAACTTAAGGGAAAACACAAACAGATCGCACTGCAGTGGATACCAGGACACTGACAAATTACAGGAAACGAACAAACCGACGTACTGGCCATGAAGGGCGCCAAATATACACAAATATATATCAGAGAAACACCCTACCACTCTATTAAACTGCATTTTAAGCAGGCATTCAGAAGCGTATAGAGACAAGACTATCCCATAAACCGTGGACGCAAGAAATATCCAAGGTAACAGAATGGCCTAGAAGAATGGCAGTTGCAGAGTTCCGACTGTGCGTTGGGCATGATTGCTTGGGTGCGCATCTCCATCGCATTGCAATCCGCCCTGACCCCTACTGCACGCTATGCAGCCTCCACGAACCCATGGATAGAAACCGTCTAGGACAATGCCGCTTTATCTAATAAGACGGAATGTGGGCGATACTGGGAGGCTAGGACAAAAATTATGGAAAATTGACTTTGTTATTTTATTATTACTAATTTTTTTTGTGACTACCCGTTAGCATTAGGACATTATATGTTGAATGTTTCCTTTTTCTTTTTTTTAAGTGTAATTATTTTTTTCTTTTTTTTTTTGGGATTTTACTTTTATTGGTCGCATAGGTCAATGATAAACACCCAATGTACCTGCCATTAGTAAAATAAATAGAGTTAACTAGTGTCAGGGAGTGTAACATTCAAGAAGAACATTTGTAATGACATTAAGCCGAATTTCCACGTTTTACCTCACACAGTTTCATAAAGTTTGTGGCCAATTTAATTAAAATTGTTCAAATTATCCAGAATTTTAAATAAAAGTAAGTCAGAAACCTATATAGGCAAACAATTGCGTCACCAATGGAAAAAGTACGCAAACACACAGAACAAGTTGTTTTTGAATCATGAATTTGTTGTTTTTTTTGGACTCGCAGAAGATACAGTCTCAGAAAAAGAAGAAAGCGAATCTAAAAATCAGTCATTTATTTAGCCTGAAAGAGAGTGAAGGAGCGCGTCACAGCAGTCCCGAATATTTGAGCAGCCGCCCGGTCTGTAAAACAACTGACATCCATCTGCGGGTCTCAATGGGACGTGATTTCTAGCACCAACATGTCTGTTCTCATTTTGGAAACTGGCGCCAAGTTAATCAAATGATATCACGACCTAATACCTTGCACTGGAAATGGCAATGATTAAAAATACTGACAGGTGAAAATGAGTGCATTATGTTTGCCATATTAACTTAAATAGCGAAGGAAGGCAGATGAAAACAACACGTGGCACTCTGTTTCAAAACAAAGTGTCGATGTTAGTAATCCAGTACAAATTTGTGGGCAGGCTTCAAGAATGATCTCCGTTCCAAGGACCCTGTAGATCTGCATTCTATATTGATTTAGTTGCCATTTTTACGTTATTCTTTGATCTTGAATTGTTACAGCAGACAAATGAGTTGGAATAGCAGATGTCTTTGGTAGATTAAATGTGAAATGTGTCTGTAACTTTTGTGGGAAACACTCGTTGAGATTGTTCCCTTCGTAAAGGGTGCTTGGTATTTAGTTTACATGGTATTAAATAAGACCGTAATTTGAAGCTTGAGACTCATGACGAAAAGTATTTTTATTTCTTTTTGATTAAAAATTGGTCGAGACTGAGTCAGGCTAGGTCCAGTAAGCGGAACAAGATTGTTTAGATAGTCGCTTGAATGGAACTGGCGACCCCATTTTTGAGATCCCTAGTCTAGAGCGTCACTAATACAATAAAATGTAAAAGTTAAAATGTAATTTTTACCCTAGAACAGGCCATACAGGCCTAGAGGGAAATTACATGTATTGATCTACTCTTTCTTTAACCTCTACGCTAGATAGGGTGGATGGACATCCCCTCGCCAGAGCCGCTTTAACCCGAGTAAGAGATCCAGTACCCATTATACAGTAGGATGGGTGTGCCCCAGGCCTGGTCTGGAGTAGGTGTGGAAAATATCGTTCCCACAGGAATTCGATCCCCGGACCGTCCAGTCCATAGCGAGTCGTTACACCGTCTGAGCTATCAAAAAATGTAAGTCACTATTTTGTAGTACCGAAAGTGTTAGGCTGTACTATTTTCACGGACCAAGATTTGTGTATTCTTTATATTAATGCTGTAAAAATTGAGAGCACATTAAGTGCGGCAATGTTTCATCAGGCAAGAGAGTTTTCATGTGCCTCCAATCTGAATGAAAAACATTAAGACTTAAGCCCAGGCTTACCAACTTCAAATTTTCCTCTTGGTTTATACTGATGGTGAAACTAGGCATGTTACTTTAAGTGAAGAAGTTAGGTCTGTTAGAAGGAGACTGTTTCGGGAAAAACAGCTATGGTAATAGCGTATTCGAATCTAACTCGGAGTAAGTAAAGTGTGGAAGAATAAACTTAACTTTAGAACTGATTTGTTCAACATGCATAACTACCTTTATGGCGAGTAAGTGAGATGTCAGTAAAAATGTACTGAATGTGTCTATCCTGTGTCACCTTGTCAAAGTTGCAATATAAACTAAACTAGTTTAACTCCGCTTCTATTAAATATAAGGCCATTATTTTATCTGCCAAATGTGACTGATTACCTCCTGCCATTACTCTGGTTTTTTTCGTGAGTTGTAGTCCAAATTCGCAGCTCGGTGTACTGTGGTTGATATTAAGTATTTAATGTTTACTTTAAATTAAAGAAGGTTTTTTTCGGATTTATTCGAATACATTGTTGTTAACAGTACGTTCTTACACAGGGCATCACACACACACGGTCCGCGCCGGCTCGCAAGCAATGATCACATTTGTCAAACACACTCTTCATTTTTCATCGACGCCTGTTGTTGAAAATGAAGAAAATGCAGCTTAATGTGTTTCGGACTTGACAACGTGCGTCGGATAAGACAAGATAGACAAGTCGCTGACTGTGTCGCGCTATATACGATAAGCGAGTCGACAGGAAGTGACTAGCGTTATTTGTCACAGAAAGTAATGATATTTTTTATTTTTAAATTGGGTCTGTAGGCTACTTGTAGGAGAAAGTTCAGTTTTATGGATCTATTAGAAACAAACTCAAATTTTGTGAGACAGAAAAATTCTATGGTACGCTGCCCTAACAGGTAGGCGCATGCACCTCGCTACCTTCCCAGTGTAGACAAGACTGAAGAAGCAAAATGCTACATTCTTACAAACAATCATAACTACAAATAATTCTTACTGAATTGCAGTACACTTCAGTAAAGGCTAAAGTAAAAGGCAAAGCAGTCCCGTTACAGGCCTGGAGTGGCCCAGAGGGTTCCAGGAAATTAAGGTTCACAAATTACATGACAACGGCACAGGATGGTGGTAAGGTTGTCAGCCTTACACACCGGCCGCCATTGCCCCCAAAAAATGCTCCTGATGCTCATTTCTGTTAGAGACTGAGTCGACCCCAGGGCCATTGTGAGATCGGAAGGAATATGTCAATGAAAAATTCCAATGACACCAGCTGGGATCGAACCAACGATCACCACTGTGCTACCGCAAAGGCTTAAGTATCTGACGTTATTAATATGAATTAAACTAAAGATTTGGTCAAATGTAAGCTTTGATTGCAGGAATAAAATAGACTTTATATAAATCTAGGCCTCCATCAAACAATGAGCAAGTTAATTTCATTCTTGGAACAGCCAAAGAACACATTTCACCGACATTAAGTATATAAAAATTTTGTTCAGTCCACATGTCAACTGTGAGACAGAAATCAATGGCAAGCAGTCAAAATTATGTGCAGCAGAAAGAATCATTTACAGAAGAGTTATAGACTGAGACCAGTAGTACTATAGACTATTGTGGGATGAATACTGATATAAACCGTGCTAGAAATAACAATCCTGAACCTTGCAACATATTTCGTACCCTAAGGTGACAGTAGTGATTTGTTAAACAAATTATCATGCATGTGGTAAGACATGTGAACGAAGCAGGATAAAGTGTAGACGTTGTTTGTGTGGTTTCCAAGAAGGGTAGATAAGTGAGTTGCGTATTTAAACTTGTCTTGCAAACAAATAGGTCTACCGTGCGTGCAGATAAGCTTAGGAACAATAAAACTTTGGAAACTGGTACAAACCTTGAAGATATACTTAAAGTAGTAGAAAACGTGCCTGAGACATGATTGTCACCGAATTCTTCGTCAATAGGACTACAACTGTTAACTAATTCAGTATGCTACCATTCTTTGGTCTATTAAAATTTCACAACCACCTAAAAGTAAAGGTAAACGCTTTGTATACATCATCATGTTATGGCGTTTACACACTATACAAACAGCGATAGAGACTTCGTAGGCATAAAAATCAATACTACGTTTCCATTGTAAAAAAATAAATTACGCATCATCCCCAAGACCGACTAAGACTGTATTTCGCCTGTAGTATGACTTAGTGAAAGAAGTTCTACTAAAATTTAAGAAAAACTGTCAAAATGTTGCTTATCAAGGATCGTCAACTTCAGGTCTAGGTTTCTGTACGATATCAGTCTATGTTATTTGCGCACTCAGTCTCTTACTTTCACAGATTTGAAACGAAATTTATACAAATCACAGAGCTGGACATATAGCAGCCAACAGGGCGTCAGAAACTGTTAAATTGCATTAATATGAGACCGAACGAAAAGAGTTGCGTTCCACATCGGGGAGTATATTAATAAATGGGAAAGACTAGTGACTCTGCCAAATAAATCTTTACATGACTGTCACATTTTCTCCCTGTTTAAATTCGTTTGTAGATCAAACGACAATTATAAGGAGGTTATTAAAATTCAATAGGAGACTTTACCATAGCGCTTCTCCTTAGTCAGCTTTCAGTAGACACCACATAAATTAGGACCAACATCCTTCGAAGCTGAAAAGGAATAGAGGCTAATTGAAAAGTGTGCTTACCTGTGAGACGCTCCTTGACGACTTGGGACGCGAAGGCTGCAGCAGCGGCGCTTCTCTGCAATGACGTGGGGTCTAGAGAGGCGGCAGCGAGCCACGGGAACGGTGCGGCTAGAGCTGGTACTGCAGCACCCCCTGCCCCTGAAGGGGCCCCCAGAGGTGGGGGCGGAGGTGGTCTATGTGCTGGTACACGAATAACACCTGCAGCCGTATTATAAACGAGTCCCGCTGCAGCGAGTGCTGCGGTTGGTAAGCCTGCAGATACCGGACACAACCCTACGGAAGTATTTGTCCGTGCACCGGAAGTCGTACCACTAAACTGCACAATAGCTGGATGAGAGTACAGAGATGTGATTGCTTCATGCTGCGAGAGAACCTGTCCTGGAGGGTGCAACAGTAAAGAAGACGCACCTTTTTCGCTTATGGTTGCGGAGACCGAACCCGGTCGGCTGCTGTTCAGACTGTTATTGTTTGCCTCAAAGTCCGCACCCAGGAGGCGTGAGATGCTAAACGGTAACACCTGCCCAGCTGAAGACGCACTGCTGGGTGGCGGTGAGGGCGACAGACTCCTTCTGTCGTCATCAAGTCGTCTGTGATGCAGATGATGATAGCTGTTGGAGGGAGAGACGTCCTGGTGATTATGCTCAGACCTAGGGCTCATCAGAGAGCCTCCTCCGTCACTTCCTGTAGCACTACAGCTACGAGCACCATCCACGAAGCTGCTGGTGCGGCTGTCATCGTCAGCGGTGGCACTGCACCGGCTGTCGGTGTCAACGTTGATCTCCTGATCGTCTTCTTCCTCCGTCATGATGTCCCGGTGCAGCTCCATATCTCGTTCATACGTCATGACAATGGTTGTGCATATTGAATTTCGTGCAGACGATTGTCACCACTTTTGCGGACAAAAGAAGAAGAAGGGTTAGGTACAGAAGAGTCTGTTGCAAGAAGATACGAACATTATACAGTATGCATCTCTTAATGTTTGGTTTTTCTTTCATCAATCAATTATCAGTTAAAAATTGATAACTGAAGGATTCACAACGTCCACATTGATAACATAGAACCTTTTCATTAATTTCAGAATGAATAATGTAAAGAACATGGGCCACCAAAACGACAAATATGTGCAAATCACTTTCGCATAATTTTGTAGGCCTACGTGAATTATGATACTAAGTAATGGAGATTTTCCACAGACACATGAAGTGTCTGGTGCCTTACATTAGACTGCGCCTTCTGTCACTGGGTCCATAGGTGAAAATCAAGGTTAAATGTGTGGTAACATGGCTAGAGGTGTTGTTTCTGTCACACACCCCTCGTTCCTTGACGACAGTTATGTAGCTGGAGTAATCTTCCACAGACTCACTCTGATAAACCATCTTCTGTGGGCCTTACAGTAGGGCGCACCCAAGTATCCATTTATGCTGTTGAAATTTTCTCTGTACTTCCCCTTTTCTTTTCACTTTTAAACCCATGCGAGGGCTCTTATTTAAAAAAAAAAAAAAATAGGCCCTTATGAGAAGTGATTACAATAACGTTTAATTTCTTTTCTACACGCCTCCTTTCAGATCCATTCACGATTATTTATACTATGTACTACCAAACAAGTTATACGCATTTGTGTTAGTTACCATTTCTGCGTGGCGCACACTTATGTACACACATCAGCACGGACAGCATGTTACAGCTGGTCACCAGCACAATGCTCTCAAGTAGCGTTACCTAAACGAACTGACCCCGAAGTCGCACGTTTCGTTCTAACCCCGTTTCTAAGTGACTGAAAACTTTCTCCCCTGCTTGGAACACAAGCATGCCGGCTGGTTGTGGAAACCAGTCGGGAGGTAAGGGGAATTATCCCCTCCATGCGTGCACTAACCCAGCGCACACTAACCAATCAGAGTTGACCGTTTCTCACAGCAATCCCGCCTCTCTTGAAATTTCATTGGTCAAATCTTGTGTCATCGGGAAAAGCACGCAAATTGAAACACACTTAACTTTGTTGTAGCGAGGTTTCCATACGATGGCAGCGCCGCACTGTCGGATTATATAGAGAATTAATTATGCCTCCTACCCTACTCTGCTCGTCTTTTTCTTACTGTCTGCTATATTTCTTCTCTTAATGGAGGGGAAAGTAAGGAAGCCATGTTTCTTATTCTACGAAATGTATTAAGTCAAGTGCTGTAGAAAAAATTGTCCGAAACTCGTTCTGAGTTAAGAATTCAGAATTATTTTAGTGGCTTACAGGAGGAATGGCCTATCTGCCGCTGAACAAGCCCAAAGCAAGCATGATGACATATCAATTGTGTAAAGAGAATGAAGTTTACAGGACGCCACAACCAGTGGTTCACTTGTGAGGTAGAACTGGACGCACAATGGAACTGTAGCTGCTATATGCAGAAACTGCGGACTGGGATTTGGTTTGCAAATTGTGTCAAGGTGTTTTATTGAGCGATGCTGAAAGGCGCTAAGATTATACTGCGTCAGTGGTAGGTGAATTAAATACGAGTATGGAGCATTGTGGAATTGTAAATAATCAGATATACTGCCTATTCCGAGATAAACGTGTGATTTACAAGAAGATCCAGAAAAATGGGTCTAGTCTAAGTGATAAAAGAAGGCGTTTGACAAAGTCGTGTAAATATTTGTTAAAAAGATTTTAATTGCAAGAAGACATTACTTAATCTTGTGAGTTATTGGCCTGAATTGTTATGGCTGCTTCAGTCACCCCTAGTAGTAAAATTATGCAAACTTTTATGCGGGATAACGGAAGGTCGCGGGTTCGATCCCGGTGGGGTCATTGGGAGTTTTCATTCACTTAATCTTTCTGGCCGCACTATGGCCCTAGGGCTAGCTGAGCCTCTAACACAAAAAAGAACCAGGGATATCTACTGTGGGGTAAAGGCAGCCGGTACGTAGGGCTCACAACTATGCCATCTTCATGTGCCGAATCTGTGGGAATTCTGGAAACCTTAACCTCCTGGATCATTAAGGGCCAGTCTAGTCCCGTTATAGGATGTATTTTACCTTTTTACCTTACGGATGGTAGCAGTGGCAAAACTTGAATTAGGTCTCTTGTGACGAACAAAAGGAAACTTGTAAATATAATTCGATTTACAAATAGTCCAAAATAGTTTAGACTGGACTTGTGTGGGTATTCTAAAACAAGGAGCTGCCAGACTTCCCCGGTGTCGCAACTGGAAACCGACACCACAGAAAGGAGCAGTTTGGAGGCAGAAATTATGGGAGACCAAGGATCGAGTGCGGGGTGTAATGCCATAGGATGGACGAGTGGCTATTCTGTGTGTATGTTTATATGCGTGTATGTATGTATGTATGTACGTGTTTACGTATGTATGTATGTGTGTACGTATGTATGTATTTTTAGTATGTATGTATGTGTGTGTACGTATGTATGTATGTGTACGTATTTACGTATGTATGTATGTATCTATGTATATATGTATGTATGTGTGTATGTGTTTATTATGTATGTATGTATGTATGTGTGTATGTATGTATTATGTATATATGTGTGTATTATGTATGTATGTACGTACGTACGAATGTGTGTGTGTGTGTGTGTGTGCGTGTGTATGTGTGTGTATGTATATATGTAGGTATGTGTGTATGCATGCATGTATGTATGTATGTGTGTATGTATGTATTATGTCTTTATGTGTGTATTATGTATGTATGTATATACGTACGTATGTGTTTGTGTGTGCGTGCGTATGTATATATGTATGTATCTATGTATTTATGTATGTATGTATGTGTGTAGGATACATATGAATCACAAATCCAATACCTATGAATTTTTTTTGGCGGGGGGGTGTGATTAAACATCATACATGCATATTATCTTACGTTTTATACATCATATATTTAATGCCTGAAGATGATCAGTTCGGCCGAAACATGTATCGTGCGTTGATGGGACCAACAAAATTTGTTGTAGCTGACGGCTATACGTTTATCCGTCTTAATACACATGAATATATTTATGTATGTAGGCCCATACACTTGTATGTACGTATTCTAATACATATGTACGATACACATGTAAGTATGCCTTTATATAAGTATACATGTATATGTACATTTACGTATATGTGCTCACGTGTGTAGGCACAGCTGTACGCAGGTATGTATTAATGTGTGTGTATGTGTATCTGTATGTGTTTGCTTATGGGTTTAACGACACGCCAGCACAAGAGGCTATAGACACCTACCTAAAATTCGATAAAGGACCAAAAGCAAAGTTTAGAATAAATACAAGAAATGTTGGACTTTATAAAAATTAGGCAAATCTACTTCAGGTACGTTGTGTAGCAGTAACGTTGTGTTATGTACACAAGGCGATAAAAACCACCAGGCTGTAGACGGGTCTATCTTCACAGCTAATATGCGTGCACTGACAGCAAGAGATACACTGTTCTTTTGCGTTGGACTACAAATGGTAAAAGGGATTTAAGGAAAAATGATTCGGATCTCAGTGTCTGTACCATGAAGCAGTGTCAAAAGTTTTCTAAACGTCAAAAAATGGTATGCAATGAGTTTTGTTATATATGTATTTTTTTACTGAACTCTTTGGAGGAAAACACTGCGTTTAATCTTCCTGGTTAATGACTATAGACCTGCTCTTAAAGAATCCATGATTCCCTGCAAGTGTTCTCTTGTATTCTTTCTTTTGGGTGATTCCGCCACGTCTGAATTTTGTGACCACTTTTCGGAACACTTTGTCTGTTCCATCTTCATACGACCTATGAAGATGGAACATAAAGAGTGTTCCGAAACGTCGGCACATAATTCAGACGCTGGAGAATCGCCTGAAAGAAAGAATGCAACAACACAACACAGCGAATGTTCTGGTCTTATTTGCGATTATTTTATTTTATGTGCCCCAGAAGACATGTTCAAGATCTGGTGACCTCAAAAACAGGCCAATGGACCAAAGTAAATAAGAGGAAGGGACAGTACATTTTGTCATATGGCAGTAATATAAAGGTGTCTTACATCGACTGATGCCTTTCAGTGTGCTGCGGGAACTTGATACAGTAAAATGCTCGTATAAATTTTAATACGGTATTTTTCACTCAAAATAACTTTTATAATATAATTTTAAAGGGATTTCTTTTTTACTGTCACGGCCCACCCTAGTGGAGCAGCGCCTCCTCATTGTCGAGTCTTCACGATCACACTCAGACACACAACAGTCGGTAGGTCTCCTCTGGACGATCCACCGGCTCGACGCAGAGAGGTCTACCTGACAACACACCACACTCACCAAAGTCGGACACACATACTCCCGTCAGGATTTGAACCCGCAATCCCAGCATGCAAGAGGCCGCAGACCCACACCTTAGACAGCGCGGTCACTGGGATTGGCAACACTCTGAAGTTTACTATATCTTACACAGAGCACTAGGTATACCTAAAATTGTAGTGTCAATTTTATCGGATGGTAACCAATTTAGGAGACAAATCATTCGGACAGACCCCTTAGGTTTTATTTGGTGTTAAACATTTGATTCATAGTAGGACCTCGCACTCTTGAGGGTGGTGTTTTAGGCTGCATAGACTGTGTTGCTGTAGGCATGTACATTACCTATAGGCCTATTGAATACCGTCAGGTTACATTCAGTCTTATGGCTGAATGTAACCTGCTGTAGACTTCAAAAATAAAGAAACGCAAAATACTATAACGTAACAATGAAGGCGCGTTCATGCAACCAAATTTGCTATGGAAAAGCCATATATATTACATATTCCGAGTGTGTATTTGTAACCATCCATCATGCAATGTGCATGCTGCATTTTGTCATCTGTGTCCTGCACGCCTCTACAACGTTTTTCCACATTATTCCATTAACAGCATGATTTTCGGAGGGGGGGGGGGAAGTGGGAGTTTTTGAACATGAAATTTGTGTTTTGAATCTCCTACAACTTTCATCTGAAACATTTCTTATTCTAAGAAGAATTGAGCGAGATAGTATCAGAAATGTACAGTACATCGGTCTTCATGTAAATTACCGGTTATTCTTGTCACAATTTAAAGAATATTCTCGACAGATGTTCAGGAAATACTCAAAAGTCAAGTTTCATGAATATCCTTCGAATTGTTCCATGCAGACGGACGGACGGACAAACGTGACGAAACTAACAGTAGCTCTTCGCAATTTGCGACAGCCCCTAAAAATGCTTCATCGACATTACGACATACGATAAGCCATGTTATCTTACACTATCTTATTGTAAAACTGCACTCATTTTCTGTGATTGTTCTTGTACTTGGCGCCTTACCTTAGGGAATAATTCTGTGTTCTATTTCCGGGGCGTTACAAGAAGACTTTCTGGAGGGCTATTAGGAACCTTAAAGTCTGTAGTAATTTGGTGCGTGATGGAGTAACTGAGGTCAATAAGAGCAACAACGACGTAACGCGCAGCACCCTAAACCTATCTGGTGCAGAGTTCAGCGGCCTATCAGAACAACAAATTGCAAAATTTTAGGTACAACATGTGTTCACACCCCCACCACTTTACGGTCCACTGGAATAACATATTTTTCCGGATTACGGATAGAGGAGTTCATAATATGGTCGGGTTGTCAGCTGGACGACCAAGCAATCAAAGTATTTCTGGCAGAAATAAAGAGAATTTGACGTTCAGTTGACTGTGCATCGTGATATATTCCTATAATAAAATCAACTAGACTCACTAATTTCTCAAATTTGTTTTTTGAATAAAACTCTACATGTTTCGGACAGTTCCTCTGTCCATCATCAGGAGTTTTTCACTGTACACACAGCAAAGGTATATGTCATAGAAGTTTTCTGTGTGTACAGTGAAAATCTCCAGATGGTGGACAGAGGAACTGCCTGAAACATGTATAGTTTTGTTTCCAAAAATAAATTTGAGAAATTAGTGCATCTAGTTGGTTTTATTATAAGAAATAAGGAGATTTTTCTCTTGTGCCTTGTGTTCGGACCGGATATGAAGCTCACAACATCTTGTTCATCGGGTGCCGGGTAACATTATCACTTGGAGTAAAGCAATGTGGTCATCAATTTAATCAATGCATTCCATCTAATGCCGATTTTCAGAAATTAATAAAGACATAAATATAACTCCATTCCAAATGGTGCCTTCGAACAAGGATACCACATTAAACACAGGAACAATTTTATCTAAGTTTTTTCTCGTAAAATAGAGCAAAATTTTGGTTTCCGCGATTTATTCTTTCTTTAATAATTTACGTCAGTCGAAAAATCCTAAAATGAGAATAATTGCTCCTTCTTTCTTGTGTTTAAAATTTGATTGGTTTCGTCTATCAAAACTTTGTTTCTGGACAACCAAATGTCATCTCAGTACATCACAGAACGGTACCTAAATATGAAGAAAACAGTAAGTATTAGTGATATAAATCACTGTACTTAAATGCCAACACAGACATTGATCATTCATACACACTAAAACACGCACAAAATAGAATCATGTGTTATACATTAACTTCGACACTCGTACATGTTTCAGAGATAAGTCGTCATTCTCTGTAAGATATAAATACAAAAGAAATATATAATATATAAGTAATATTATATAATTATATATTTCTTTTGTATTGAAGTCTCCCTGAGGATGGTGATTTATCGCTGATACGTCTGCAGTGTGGATATATATAAAAATAAATATAAATAAATAAATATATATATATATATAAAATATATAGTTCTACAGTTTGCGTATGTTTGTATATATAAATTATTGCAAGCACAATGCACAGAATAAATAATGTTACATCGTTGTTATTAACTTGTGCTGCGAAAATAAGGAGCTCTTATAAACGAAAATTGGCTTGTAAATTGAAAAACAAGAATTGACTTTGCATTCGTATACGCGAAATCGCGCACCCTGAGGGACTATTTTACTTTCGTCCCTTCCTTCATACCTTTACTGTATACTAAATATGTCGTGAAATAAGCGACAGAGAAATTAAAGATATGATAGCCCATAAACTAAACTGATCTGTATTTGGGGAATTAAAGACTTACTTGCCTTTGCTTACTCACTGCCTGTTTGTTTAGCGTTCCGAAAAGTCTTATGATTGCGGCTTCAGAAAGTTTGTAGTGCAGGTGTACGCAGGTACCCACTGTAGGTCAGTGGTGCAGGTGTATGCATGTACCCACTGTAGGTCTGTGGTGCAGGTGTATGCATGTACCCACTGTAGGTCTGTGGTGCTGGTGTGCGCAGGTACCCACTGTAGGTCTGTGGTGCAGGTGTACGCAGGTACCCACTGTAGGTCTGTGGTGAAGGTGTATGCAGGTACCCACTGTTGGTCAGTGGTGCAGGTGTACGCAGGTACCCACTGTAGGTCTGTGGTGTACGCAGTTACCTACTGTAGGTATGTTAGCCCCTATATGCGGCAGTGATACAGCCCAAGGTTTTGAACATAACGTGGAGTTTTTGTCCAGAGTGTGCTGTAGATAGAAATTCATATACAAAACTGTCGACTAGTACGGTTTAGTCCGTTTTTTGGTCACACCGACAATACAGTTTGTAATAAGCAAGTAACTTTTAATATGCCTTATGAAGATAAAAAATCCTTCATTAAGCACAATAGATATTAGTTCATGAAATAATTCATTGCAGAGTTAATACCAATTTTACGAAACAGCATTAAATCGACACCCAATATGACGTGCTCGTATTACGATGCACTATGGTTTTCTCATACTTGAAACAAGGAGACAATTTAGGGAGGCCAGAAACAGCAAGTTTCAGTTATTAATGCTACAAAATGAAGTTCTTCATAACAGTTAGCAAACATAATAAACCAGCGCCTGTCTTTTCTTACACCTGTCACACACACACAAAAGCTCTTTTCCGATGGTTCGCCCAAACAGTGTGTGCCCACTTTAGACACCCTTGGCATCGAACCCATTGCTCACCGTCCTGGTCTTCACAGAACAAACCTGCACAATATTGACATTAGGCATCAGCTGCATCTTCATTCCCCTCCCCCCCCCCCTTCCTTCCTTCTTCTTCTTCTTCTTCTTCTTCTTCTTCTGACCCTGAGGAAACAAATAACTAGCTTGAAGGCGAAAATGGTTATTCCCTTCACTTCTTGTCTTCACCACGTTTGTGGTGGTCCTACTTTTCCACCGGAAAGAATCCTCTTTTGGTCTGTTCCTTTTTTACTTACTGCGGTTTTTTCCTTTGCAAAAGGACAGTTTAGTTTCTTGTCATATCGGTAGACTTTACCCTTCTTTTCTTATCCAACTCCGTTTCGTATAGTGAGACGGTTGTTATCTTCCTGGAGCCACGTCCAGAAAACCTAACATCATTTCAGCCTTGTCTTGAAATCGCAGACAGTGGACTATGCTACCTGTTGAAGCTGACTGCGTGGCTGAATTTGATGGCGTTGGTTCATGAACAAGTCCGTGGGAAATCAGAAACTGCCAGTATGGAGTAACTGTAAGAACTGACTTCTTTTAACCTTTTGACGCCTAATGTCAATTATAGTGGTCGTACCGCACCGCTAACCTCTAAATTTGCATTTTATATACTTATTCAACCAATATAGGCACTGAATATTTTAAACATGTTACGTACTCTCAGTTTTTTTATTCAAAATGCAGTTTGTTTCATAATCCTAACATATTTGGTTCCTGTATTATTCACATTTTATATACAGGGTGTGCTAAAATTAAAAAAAATAATTCCGGCGCTAAAAGGCTAATTGCAAGTTACCAACCCTGTGGGCTGAGAGGCTGAACCTATGTTAAAACGCACAGCTGGTTCTTGTGTATTTTCTTCAAAATCTCCCTTTGTGGGTTACCCCATATTGAGGGACAACAGAGGACCCCATATTAGGAGCTCACCATGTAGGAATTCAACAATAAACTGTAGCTGTGCCACATTGTAAAATCGTATACATGAAATACCAAATACGTCACTGTAACTAGTACTAAATTCTAAATAATTGTTGAATTGAAAGAATTTCCGAAATTTTAAAAGCCACGAAAAAAAAATCAAAGCTCTTAACTAGAATAAACTTCTTGCGACAGTTCGGCCTTTCTTACAAATGTTACTATGCACCTGCTACCAGTCACGTACTCACCTCTGTACGGCAGAAGCATGGAGACAAAATGTACTGTACACAGTGGCGGGCCGCGTTGTTAACTACAGCTGACTTTCCTTAAGCCTCAATGTGACGAAGACGGTGGTCTTTCTTCTATATTGTGTGGTCTAAATGAATTCTGTTCCTATCCGAAACATAATTTTTTCCGTGCCTAGTAACAATATCAAATGTCAGCAGCTCTTTAGGAAAATAACCGCTGTTGGAAAATCAGACGAACAATAAGAAAACACTGTGTGGCAAAAGGCAGAATGTCCTTACGTCGCAAGTAGCAAGTAATGTACACATAAGCATGATACACTTATGTCTTATTTGATTATTTCACAACAGTGTTGATAAAGATTCTGTTCTTCAGTGGTGTTAGGCTGTGTCGACTGGTACACCGTAATTTACTGCACAGTATTCTGTGTTATTAAGTGAGATTTGGGGGAGCCGCCTGCACAGAGAATTGGAAAAAGAACTGATAAAGACAACTTATAGTCTGTTAAGACACCAACAAAAAAAAAACAGTTATTTATTTACTACGTACACAGTACATATATAACTTACGAGAAGACGCTTACTGTTTACGTAAAATGGCTCATTTTTACCGAATATACACGAACAAACACGAAAAATCCCGACTGCGGTATTGAGAAATTTTTAAGCACTCGACACTCAATCACTTGCTTTCTCAACTTCGTCATTAGTCATTAGCAACTTAAGACAAAGCACGGATAATATTCAAATCGGATAATCCGCAACCCGGATAATCCGGTCACGTGTTATGTAAAACAAGCTGTACTGTCCTACAATTTCACATCTCAGAAGACTTGAATGTCTGGGTTTGAAGGCACGCGTCATTGGGTCATGTTTAAAAAGAACGAGAGACGGTCAAAAGACGGTGTTTATTGAGTAGAAGACAATTACACCAACAAGGAATATACGGTGAGTCAAATTTGACTTCAAAGGACCGTGCATCATGATATATTCTTATAATAAAACCAACGAGATGCACTAATTTGCTCGCAAGCTGTCAACAAACCTGTACGACACATACGTGTTGCCGTGTGTACAGTGCTAGACCCCTGATGATGGACAAAGGAACTGTCCGAAACATGTAGAGTTCTATTCCAAAAATAAATTTGAGAAATTATTACTTCTCGTTTGTTTTATTATAAGAACAGTACATCAATTTCACTTGTACATTTATAACAGCGAGATGAATTATTCCGTCGTCCTGTACCCGATTCGGTTACTGGCAGTAAGACATCGACTTCTTTTCACTCAGTGTGGAAGCCTTCCATCTAAGTAACTTTCAACATACGGGACAGAGCTATGGGGATGCAGCAAGCCATCCAACACCAAGATTCTCCAAACATTCCAGTCAAAAATGCTCAGAATAATCACCAGTGCCACCTGGTACGTCTCCAACCAAACCTTGCACAGTGACTTCGAAATCCAGTACGTAACGGACGTGTTTAGAATCAACGCCAACAAATACAAAAATCGTAACACTGAGCACAGTAATCAACTGATCAGAGCCCTCTTCCGTTCCGTCCTGATCCTGCTTGCAAGCTGTCAGCAAAACCTGTACGACATATACCATTGCTGTGTGTACAGTGAAAAACTCCTGATGATGGACAGAGGAACTGTCCGAAACATGTAAAGTTTTATTCCAAAAATAAATTTGAGGAATTAGTGCATCTAGTTGGTTTTATTGTAAGAAAATATTCCTCGTTGTTAACATGTAACCTTTGCATAATGAAGTCAGCAGAATATGAAACAGCAAAACCTATTAAATCCTACAAGGTCAGTGTTTGAATTGCGTCCTGATATAATGCAACAAACAAAGAATCCTGAAATTAACAGGTACAGTGGTGAGTGCTGGTAATGTTTATTTTCCTCGTAGTTTGAAAACCCTAGGTTAAAGCGAGTGTCTTTTTACCTCAGTACGGTAAACGCTGTTGGTGCGGAAGGAAGAGATAGATTCCACCTGATCTGTAAAGGGCGACTCACAGTATTTGTATTTAATAAGTAGCAGCGTGGGTTGGACAGGGGTTGGTCTTTCGGTTTGAGGGGTTGACCGGTGCGGTGACTATTGGTAACCGCATTGTAGTAACATGATACAAAATGTCACAGTAAAATTAGGAAATTTTTGGGCTTGGAAGGATTACTGATTACGTTGTACGGATAGGTCAGGGTAAGTCGATTGGTTTGTTTGGAGTATATGGTAAGTTAGTATGGCAATATATGTGCGTGGCACTTACCGTCAAACACAACTATTTTATTGGTTAATTATTGGAAGGTTTACAACTACATGTTTCGGCCCTATTCCTGGGCCATCATCACATATATTGCCATACTAATTGTATATCACACAACGGGGATGACGCACATAAAGATTATATATGGTAAGAAAATGTAAAAATATATTCAGTGGAAAACACTGAACTACTTTGTACTACCTTCGCGATTAGGCATAAATGAAGAGATGTTGTACACTAATCTTAAATGGACCGGATGTGAGTGTACTCTGCTCTTACTGTGTCAGGATATGGTCCAGTGGCTGTTTTCTTTGGGCACGGTTGAAAAACTTTGGGTTCGGTGAAAGGATGGATATTTGTTCGCCATAAGAGAAAGTACGACCTTATCAATATATTCTGCTGCATGACCTGTGTTATCTTAGAAATAAAGCATGCATCCAAAATGTGCTAAGTCGTAGGCAGCTGACAGAGTTACAGACAGATTTTGTGCAAAGGAGATACTGGTGGTCATGTTTGTGATTTGCCTGAATTTGGAATTGCTGGTGTGATCGCCTTTTCACGGAAATCCGTTAGGAACTGTCACTATCAAGTCGCGTTCCAAGTGACAGTTCCTCTACCCTAACGAAGTAGCCGACATTTAAAGACAGAGGCATGAAAATTTTAAATCACTCCAAACCAACAGGAAGCCATCGATTGCTGCTAATTAGACTTGACTTCATCCCCGGGCGCCATCATGGAAGGAAAAGCTTTTCCTCTCGCTTCTCCCCCATGCAAAGTAGAAATCATTATTAATAGAATTAAGCTTTTTCAGTAGAGAAACCGACTAAGTGATAGACATGACTAACCTCAATATATAACCAGGCTGTCCGAATACAAATCTTATAGTGTGTTTTTCCGTTTTATTGAGCACCAGGCTTACATAAGTGCGTTGTGAATAAAAACAGCATATTTAAAAAATATTTAGTCTATATATGGCGGAGTTTAAATCAGACACGACTGTACTGCACAGTTCTGCGTAATATTCATCTTGGTTGTTTACTGCCTAAGGAAACTTTTTGTTCAACTGAGTATGTAAATCGTATGAGTTGATTATTTTTTTAATGTTTTGCTGACCGTGCATCTCAGTATATTTATCTTAGTAATTAACCAACTTGATGCACAAAATTTTGTTTTACAATAAGTTTTATTTCATGCCTCTACATGTTTCGAGCACCATGTGCTCATCATCAGGAGGTCAA
>Ga0136643_10003916_pt1 | contig 20281 bp, 12 predicted proteins | sample TergutLab28metaG_FD_96883 | JGI IMG/M metagenome (GOLD analysis project Ga0136643, IMG submission 96883) | Labiotermes labralis P1 segment gut microbial communities from Petit-Saut dam, French Guiana - Lab288 P1 (version 3) (version 3) | ecosystem: Host-associated > Arthropoda: Insects >...
GAAACCGGAGGGAAAGAGACCACTGGGGAGACCTAGGCGTAGATGGGTGGATAATATTAGGATGGATCTCCAGGAGGTGGGATGTGGGTATATGGACTGGATTGGGTGGGCCCAGGATAGAGACAGGTGGCGGAGGCTTGTGAGTGCGGTAAGGAACCTTCGGGTTCCGTGAAATGCGGGGAATTTCTTGACTAGCTGCAAGCCAGTTAGCTTCTCAAGAAGGACTCTGCACCATGGAGTGAGTAAGTATGAGTACTATAATTAAAATAAGCCTAGGTAATAATAAAATTGAAAGTGATATCAACACCAATTATGTATTAAAATATTCCTTCAGACTGTAAAAGGAGTTATGTAACAAATATTTTTTAATGCTAGTTTAAATTTATTTTCATCACCAGATAAGTCTTCAATATGTCAATTCATATGCCTGCAGCCAAAGCTCAATTCAGTCAAAGTTTTCTGTTGCAATATTACTTAATTTAGGATTCTAATAGGATTAATATTTCATGTTTTCTATGTTTTCTTGATACAATGGCGTGTTTTTTAGATAATAAATGTAGAATTCTGGAGTAAACTTAGAAATATATGTATACAAAGTATTCTTGTGCCTCTTCAACTTTCATCTTTTGACAACAAGAGGTATGCAGCTAGTACAAAAACGAACTTAAAGGACCTGTACAGGTAAACTGCATGCAAAAATAAGACGACAAAGTCAGGTGAAATAATACATAACTCATGCTTGTTGTCTGGAAGGTTTCAAACAGAAGGAAACTAGGCTTTCTGGGCTATTCAGTTGTCTCCATGTTTGGTAAGAATTTTTTACTTTTCATGCTATCTGAAAGTAATAGACTCTGCGAATGACTGATGAAGCGAATAAATTAGTGAACAGCTAATTAATTAACTAGCTACCTTATACATGAACCAAAGGGTCAAGATATTAGCACTGAAGCCCACATTAAATTATGGTTCTTGTTCACATCATCCTTCCATATCCTTCTCAGTCATGAAGGTAAAGTTGTCCCTGTCCATTCCATGAAGACATGTAGGGGGGGTAGAGGTATAGCTCCACTCATTCTTAACCTTGGCACTAGATGGAGGTGAGTGGTCAACTTCACATCTTGGCCATAGAACCCCATTACTCATTGAAGAGGATGCTAGGTGGGCCCCAGAACCGGTCCGGATGGTTTGGAGAAGTGAAAATCTCTTAACCCTGTTGGGATTCGAATTCTGGACCGTAAAACCCACAGCTAGTTTTGACACTGACTACATTATCCTGGCTCCCAGTCATACATGTGAAACATTTACAAATTTTTCCCCACCAAACACTTTTGAGACCATGATTGAAATTGGACAAAATGAAGAATCAGTCACTGCAAGGTGGAGGCAACCAACCCAGCAAAAGACCAGTTCCCCACTTTTAAGGAGAGCTGTATGAACTCACCAAGCAGTGTCCGTGGCTGCAGTGTGACAGTGCCTGTGTGGATGTACTCTATGAGCTGGCGGAACACATCTGGCTCGAACTCCTCGACCATAAGGGTGCTGTGTTCACCCCCCTGTGATTTAAACTAGTTAAGAGATGACAAACATGTCTACTAACCAAGCAGAGTTCGGGGCTGTAGTGTCACGCAGCCGGTGTGGATGTATTCTATCAGCTGACGAAACACATCTGGTTCGAACTCCTCAATGATGAGTGTGTGGTGCTGGTTCGACTGTGGCTGTTATCAACAGGCTGTATAAAATCTCTGTCCCACGCAAGAGTGGACAGTGACTTTGTTAAGGCATCGATGCATGCTCATTCTGAAGGTATGTGTTCATTTCCTGTGCTCTGTCATTTTATGGCTTCATGTACTTTATGAAATAACTGAACATTTCATTCCTGCGTAATACTGGGAGGCAGAGTACCATAATTAAGGCTGATTTTTCATTCAGCGCTTTACAACCAACACATCTGAAAAGGTTCTTATAACAAAACCAAAAAGATATACTAATTTCTCAAATTTATTTTTGGAATAAAACTCTACATGTTTCAGACAGTTCTTCTGTCTGAAACATGTAGAGTTTTATTCCAAAAATAAATTTGAGAAATTAGTGCATTTAGTTGGTTCTATTATAAGAATTTATCACGATCCGCGGTCACATGAACGTCAAAATCTGAAAAGGTGTCTGATGGTTTGATGACTCAAAACAAGGTATAAAAAATATTTGTCACCTGCAGCGATCAGGAATCCTGTTCTGCAATTGGGAAATATGAGATCTGAATCCAAATTTGGGCTGACATTTTCTCTAAAGTAAGATATACCCTAATGTGACTCTCCCAGCTCCTCTTTTTTGTCTTCCAAGTAGCTGCATTCAAAGAGATTTTTCCCCGCACACTTCCCATTGCTTTCCCTTCCTAAAGCAGCTAGATATCCAGCATATATAGCTCTTAAATTTCACCAGCATAACAATGTCAATTGACTTGTAAAAATACACTGATATTCATTATGTAATCCTCAATCTTAAGTTAATCACTTACTAGATTCTTGTTAAGTCTAATAATCCACAACGTGCACTAATTTTCAGACATCTATAATCTATGTTCTTTCTGTGTTTTATATATATCTACCTCAAAGAGTAATGCAACAAGTCATATTTGACAATGAGGGTCTGACTCTCAGCAGAGGCAGGAATTCATATCTTTTATAAACATATTTTGAACAGCTCTGTAATCAGTTTAGCCTCCTCTACAATATGATAGAGCAGCCAGAGGATTAAGCTGACCACTTGACTGTATGAAGATAAGATGTATGGACCTTCATCTCCACTCACCCTATGCACTGTCAAGGCAGAGGGCTTAAGTAGAGGGGCATAATTACCATTATCTTAATTAATCTGGTCTTCTCGAAAGTAGATCTAATGACAAACTCTGTAAGTCAAGATTAAATTATAACCTGCAGTACAGATAATCTGTATACCTTCAGATGATACATACAGTCAGCCTTACTTGGGACAGAATATAAATTAATTAACGTTGGTGTGCAAACACTCCACTCCATGCAGAAGTGCCGACTGTCTAGTGCTGTAAAAGTTACTCTGAAATTTTAAGTGTTGTCTCAGGACATCCAAGAATAAAATAAACTACAGGCAAGGTGTAAGGGATCAATCTAGGGAAGATATCTGGTTCTTCAAATATGGTAATTTAATTTTACTTTGTTACTGTGCATGAAGATAAATTTGTTTATGCATAAATATCATTGAAATGCTGTAACTAACATGACTTCCATTTGGATAATATCTAACTCCATTGCTTTGATGCTATATCTGCTATAAATATTATGCCATGTTTAAAAACATACTGTATAATATTTATTGTTGTCATTATTTTCCAATGGAAGAACATACATTTAGTCCAAGCCCAATGGTCTTACTTTCATGAAGAACGCAATCTTCTTATTACACAGTAAGACTAGCGCCGACGTTAAAGAAAGAGTAGAGCTAACCTCTAATCCCCCTCTGGGCCTTTGTGGCCTGTTCTAAGGTGAACTATACTTACTACACAGTAAGACAAAGTAAAACTAAAACTTGGAACACCAGAACATTTATTGCAACTTAGGAACACTGCTGTACTACACAAGTGTGCTGACCATGCTGTCCAAACCAGTCTCTTCCAGTGATTATGAACATTAAAAATTAGCAGGAAAATTGCCTTATTTACTTCAGAGATGTTGAATAAAATAAGGAAGATATTAAAAGTTTCGTGCTATGTGAAATGTCACAATAAATGTGCATTAAAAAGGCTTATAATTTTAGTAGCATATTGCTGTATGATTCTTGGGGTAAAATAATGATTAGTTATAGTTGTTATTAGCATTTTTTTTGGTGTGTCATATAAAGTATGACGAAAGATAATCATTTATGATGATATTGAATCTCCTCACCATCATGCTCTTTGTTAGCTTACTTGCCAAGCATTGAAACCACCTAGTTATAAAAATGGCATATGAAAACCAAATTTGGTGATTTATTTATTTTTAAAATTCATTGTAGGATGGGAGCACTGAAATTAAGTGTAACACTATTTGTAGATGTACAAGAAATTACACATTCAGAAATTAAATCCACCAGCAATATACATACAACTTGCAAATGCCCCTGATGAGATTGCAAACAGCATTTTTCAGGAAAAACACCCAGTATGTCAGCAAGTTATTTTGACTGTGACAAATTACATACATTTGGACAAGCAATTAAGAAATTCAAGTAGGGAAGAAACACAGAAGGAATGTTATAAAATTATGACAATCATACTATCAACATAAGATTCCAGAAAATTGTATTTAAAATAGAATTGACAGAAGGAACACTGTAGGGCAGTAATTAAACTGTTCATTTCTAGGCACAGACTGGGTAATAATGAATATGGACACAATCAGCTTTTGTTTTCAATTATTTATTATAGCACAACTGGAAAAGCACAGTATGTATATAGAAATCTGTATTCAGTTATGCTGACCGCAAATGGGAGACTGGAATGGACAAGTCACTATAAGAAATGATACAGAGTGGTTATTCTAAACAGCAAGACATCTTTCTGAGGGTGCTGGCAGCAACAGATGTTCCACATAGAGTCACTTTATACTAAATAGGTGCTGATGGTGTGAAGAATAAGATGGGATAAGAAGATAAGAGTAAGCAGTAACAGTACATGTACGACAACAGAAGTTTGAAAATGTCAGTACTATGGCCAAGAAATGTCTAAACTGACTACCATTTATCACGGGGGAAAAAAATACCACAGAAATAATATACTCTAAAGCTTAGAAGTGACATGCACTAATTTATGGGGAACATTCAACCACTCTTAACTTAAAAAGACAGTAATGTATCCCCTACACCTAGATCAACGTCATGTCATATTCTTCCTCAACAACTTTTAGATAAATGACAAGGCATCCCAATTTATTACAAAGATTGCTGACCAGAATTGAATTAGCATGTTTCTTATGTAGTTTTATCTCACACTTCCACATTGGACCTATTTCTTATGCTGACACACATAGTCATCACATCAGTGACTGTTGAGATTGCACTGTTCTGAAATGTGACACCATGTAGGCTGGTATAAGCTGCTACGAAACTGAACAAACATATTCCAGAAAACGGTAATCCTTCAGAAACATGACTTCAGAAAAATCTGTACCACAGACACAAAATAGTGACAACATGTGTGATATATGGCTGAAATACACTGACAAAATATTTTCAAATAACCAACAAAATCTAACTGTCAAATAGTTGCTGTGAAAGATGTATCCATCCTCTGTCAGATGGTGTCACTCCTGTTTTCACTACATACATGTCACTGAGTCCACTTCTAGAATCCAGTCACTGTAACTGTCTAAATCAGATTGTTTTCCTGTGATGTCACCTATTAAACGGTTATTTCACAAATAACAGTGCTTTACAGACGTAACCACTGGCAGTGTTATATGAGACAATATTTGTTCCAGAATTACAGATTTTCATGTGATACCAAAATTAATGTAAAACATACTTTATTTCATGTATATCTAAATTTCTAACCTTAATACACCTTACTAAGGATATGGAAATAGTTCTTATGGTTTGAACCCCCCACCACCACCTGTCCCTCATGCTGTTATGTTTCCAGGACCCTTCCTCACAGTCTCCTCCAACTGTGCAATTATTCTGTCTGTATGAATGTTGATAGTAATATGGATGTAATGCCCTGCATTAGCAATAGGAGCTTCATAATGACCGAAATAGGCTTAAGGAGAATAAAGCAGAAGAATAATCAGGAAACTTGGAGCATGATCATCCCCATTAACCACAGGCATTGTGGTTGTTGAACTTACATCCAACCCCATAATCAGACAGTAACAAGACTGCAGTCACATGATTATATAGCCACAGCTTATGGCTGTCACTGTTCTTTCTTTTCAGAATGACTAAATGCTATGTGACCTGGGGGCCAGGCATGACTGTTCCCTCTGACCATAGTACCAACATCTCTGCTAGTATTTATTAAAACTCAGAGTGGTTTTGAAGCATCATTAACTTTTCTGCCTTTAGAAACTATAAGCTCAGTATAAGAACTGAACAGAGAGGTTCATTGAGTAGCACCCCTGCTACATTCTTGAGAGGTCCCAGGTCCAGATAGCTCAGACATTGGCTGTAAGAAATGAGGTTCTTGTGTGGTTTTCTCCATTCCCTCAAAGTAAATTGCCAGGACACTGCCTCAAATTAGGCCACGACCACTTACTTCCACATCATTTTCCATTCACTATTCAGCAATTATCCTGTCACTGTAAGTTCTGTAGTCTGAGCTGATGACAATGTCATTAGAAACCAACTGCAAGTAAAGGTACTAGAATTGCTAATGTCTATTTCAAAAAAACACACAGAGAGTTATGTAAAAACATGATTATGATTATCTGTATCAAACAGTGCCTGGATTCTGATACAAAGCTCTGACCCACTTAAATACTGTGTTATCTACATCACAGACTGCACAAAAATGTAATGGTTGTCTTAAGATGCAGGATTAGTCCCACGTGTAGTAAGGCAGTGCTCCTGAAAGCAAGCACTTGTGAACACAGTAATGGAACTTCATGCTGTATTCAAGCCAGAGGATTTCTTAGGTAATTTAGTTCCTCTGAGATCCATAAATACATGGAATTAGTTAATGACTTCAATAATGTGAATGCCTTCAGTGAGGAACAATTTTTTTCTGACAGTTTTTGAACAATACACACTATAAAATAAACAACACAATTCAAATATAGGGACTTCCCTATGCCCAAAAATTTATAGATTTGCATTCACTGTGATGCATCACCCAAGCCAATACCTTGTGTCACATGTTCCTATACAATCACCCAAGAGTTATATTTCAGAATTATGTGGTACAAAAATTTTCTGCAGTTCTGAGTAAAAGTCTTGAGGTTATCTTCACATAAAAACTACAAGAAATGTCCGTCTGTTGTGTAATGTCTTGATAAAGAAGTTGGATGAGTTACAGAGAGCTACTTCAGCTGGTGGTTTCAAACATAACTAAGCTACTGACTGTTGCTTCTCATTAATTCAATTGATATGACAGCAGAACACATAGGTTCGATGATGTTGAACCCCATAATACATAACTGAATAAGAATAAATGCCAGTTCAATCTTCCTCCCACACTGAATTCTGTTCGCCTAGTATCCATCACGTAATTAAAAACTCTTTGAAATCCGAACCCAAAATTTCAACACCACTACCTCAAGGTCCAACAACTAACACGGTGTTAAGCCAGTTGTATTCACTTCAGTCCATAGAATTTATCTTAATAGTATTTATCCCACTTATTGACTGGCTGTTTGGCAACACACTCAAAGGTTCGTTATGGCTATAACACCAACATGATCCTAAGCCAGTCAGATGCATCCTCCCAACCTCACACTTCATACTTTAGATCCAGCTCACTAGTCAACGAAAGTGGTAGCAGAAAGAGAAGGTGCAACAGTCCTGTTGGGACATCACAGCACTCAGAAACACAAGCAATCAGTTTCTCTCTCATCACACATAACAATGTCAGTTGCGGGGATGTACATTCACAAAGTAAAAAACTGACAGTGGAAATGTGAAAGATTGAAGTGCCAAACACTTGAAGAAGAAAGTATTCAGTTAAGTGTGAAAGGGCATCCAGCTAAAGGGTTGCCGTTCCAAAGGAAATATGCATTATCTGGTCAAGGAAAGCATACTGGAAGATAAGAAGTTACCACAGTAATGAGTGTGAATCGATACTATGGTCATCTACCATGTGATGTCTTGTAGTTTGTTAGCCAGGTAAAAATGTTTCTGAAAAAATCTGTTGCCTCTTACACCCTGAAAACCTGAAAACTGAGGCAGCAGATATGTCATAAACTATGTACCAGGCTACATGACATCACATCGTAGAGGACAGAATTTCTAAGGGATGTCTACTTTATGCAACCTGATACTTAAATCTAGCCACTATGAATAACTTTGTAGGCTTGAAGTGATAAGATGGCAGGTAGCAGAAGTAACCTACAAATAACACATTTTCTGAGAGTTTTGTTATAAAAGAAAGATTTTGTTACGAAGAGTGAATATTTACATCTAAAGTAAACTGGTTCACGAATTCGTGTAATGAAATGTGGATCTGCTAACTGAGTTTTAAAGAATCTTCATGTCTGCACCGTACAGCAATGACAATTAAACAATTTATTATCCAACTATGCACAAATATGTAATTCGTAGATACAGTTAAAATTATAAAATATTAAAAGTGCTGCAACATGTTTCGGATTACAGATGATCCATCATCAGGGAGCCTTATACAGTACTTGGCTCCCTGGGATGGACCCTCTGTGATCCGAAACATGTTGGAGCACTTTTATATATTTTATAATTTTAATTGTATCTACGAATTATATATTTGTACATTAGTAGGATAATAAAGTATTTAATTGAGTTTTTGAGATACTCTCTCCTTCCCTCTCGAAGGAAATGTAGACATAATCTTGGCGAATATACAATACTAAGCCGTGTAGTCCGTCTGAAACTTACTAGACAACATGACGTCACGGCCTAATTTTTTTTTCAAAAATCTACTTTGAAATTTTCAGGATCTTTTATTTATAAACATTTGATATGCGCTTCTTGAATAACGTGCAAAAAATGAACACAGAATGGAGAAAGCAGCTATGTATGTCCAGAAGTCTGCGTGTTTCATGTAAGTCATTGCCATCAAATTTGGCATCGGACGTCCAGACTCAACACTGTCGGTTGAATTCGGCACAATAAAATCTTGACTTTACGTGTAGCTCAAATCTAAACAATAACCATATCCTTTCTCATCCCTTATAATTCATTATATATTAATAATCATTCGACACTATGTATTCTGAGCTATCGACAGCTTCATTAACTATACCGTTCTATTATAGTGACTTTCGTAGTTTTACCAAAAGTGAGACGAACGGACAGACAACAGGATCCTGAAGAAGTTAGTCTGTTCATTGTTGGTTCTGTACACGCAGCGAGTCAGGTTAACGCCTGCATTACTTGATTGCGACTACACGCCTCACTTAGTTGCATGAGAGGTTGCCTGGGAAGCACGGCGTCACAATAACGCAAGCGCATACACACGGCCATGAAGTTGGTTATTCCAGGTATTTTTATGTGCAGCAACATGTGCCTATCCTGTGAGTGTGTTTCAGAAAGGCACGAGGAACGTCGAAATTAGGAAATATGAGAAAATGAAAACAATTTTGAAGAGCGTGAAAAAGAAAACAAAACTGTGAATAATTGAAAGCTGCAAACCCAGCGTTCCATAGTTGAATAAAGAGAGAGCAACTTGATGTCACTTGCTTCATTATTTACTGCTCAACATGTTTCGGATGTATTAACATCCGAAACATGTTGAGCAGTAAATAATGAAATAATAAACCAAGTGACATCAAGTTGGTCTCTCTTTATTCAACTATCAAGATGATGCACGGTCCAATAAACATAAGATTCACAAATGTTCCGTATTTATGTTGATCTGCCAAAAGAAAATCAGGATGTGCGAGTGTCTACAGAGTATCTAATAGGTTTGAAAAAGCTTCAGGGGTGAGTTTCCTACAAAAAAAAAACAGGAGGAAAATTGCTGTAAATATATTTACACTTATTTTTCCCCCACAAACAGTACTCGACGTAGAGTCTCCCAGGTTGGCCCAAACTCAACTCTTTGGATTTTTACCTGTGGGGACACTTAAAAAACCCTCGTCTATTCAGCTGCAATTGAAAATAAACAGATGACAAATTCCTTTCCGTCCACCACCCCCACCTCCTGGGATTTTTAAAAGGGTGCTACAGTTTATGCTTCAACATGTCCTTGCGCGCACTGATTCAGGTGGAGGAAAATTTGAACGTCTGTTGTGAATTGTGACCCGACAGACAATAAACAGCACAAGAGTTATTAAAACTGGGCACGTGTGTTATAAATTATTTATAACGTTAGTTGTATATAATACATTATATAGTGCAAGTATTTATTGTTGATTGTAATCTTCTAATTAAAATCAAAGGCCACTCATCTCCGGACATATGTTGATACCATATCTTTTCTTCGTTTTCATGCGAAGAACTCGCCCTTGCAATTTGTCCAGGCATTACATACAATTTATATATTGGTATTCTTGGGCTCAGGGAAAGTAAAACATTAATGTTGGTTTCCTGGGAATCTACAATTATACATGATGGCGTTTTGCGCTTTTGTTAACGTCATGAAGGGATTACCCATTGGCATAGCATCATCCCAGGAGAACAGAATTATCATTCACACCGCTGCGAAAACCTCAAAACTTGCAAGAAAATTGGTTCCCAGTGAGACTAAGAATGTGCATGGAACAAAGGTATAACAAACTATGCTTATTAGCAAATACATATATTAATGTGTGAGCTTTTAAGAACCGTTTGTTACAACTACAACGGCAAGTAAGACAGGAAATGTATTCTCTCCAAATATTTGGCACTTAAAAAAAGTTCAAATAAATGTGAGGAAAAAGAGAAGAAGGCACCAGTTTTCATTGTAGTTTACCTCTTGAATGGGAGCCAGCTGCTGGGAGAAGCCGCGCTGGGACAACACAGACAACAGGAAGTGTATCAGGCGCCACATAATATCACCATTATCATTAGGGAACTAGAGGGCGGTGACACTCAACAAAAAGCACTGATAATAAAAAGGGTATGGGTGCCATAACGAATTCTCTGTTCTGTGAATGGTATGCATCAAGCCCATTCTGTTCTTTTGAAGATATAATCGTATTGTGAAAGAATTACTTTATGAAGTTTAAGGTTCTTAGGTGCGTAAATATGCAGATAATGGTTTCCTGCGATGTGAGATATCGTAGTTTGATACCTACATGTTAGGGATAGATTTACATCTCTTAAAAACCTAGTGCACTTCAGGTTTACCAAAAATGTTAGTGTCTGTCCACAAAAATAGCATCCAAGAAGTCTATAATCTAAAACTACACCATATTTTTATTTTGTAAATTACACAGCAAAAATAATTTAAAATTCTGAAGCTCTAAGCACAAACAGTTCGCACAAAAGAATGCAGATTTTACAATAGTGTACACGAAAATTTAACATTACTGTGAAATGCGCTTAAAAGATGTAAGAAAAGTGTTATTTTAATCCCTATTGATGTACCTAATCCATATTTAAAATCAAGATGAAATCCAACCTTCCATATTTTTAATTTTATAGCTTCTCAAAAGTAACTCAGCATACAAAAATATGCTGTGAACATAAAATACGGATCTCTTTAAATGCCATGACTAAGAAGTTCAAAAAGAGTTATTCCAGATGTTATAAGTTGGCAACAACTGCCAAAACTGCATCAAACAGATAACGGCCCTCCAAGAATTACAGGAACTTAACTTGAAAAGCCCGGGAATGTGGGATTTATGTATAGTCATTCAAGAAAAAAATCTATTTAGAATTTCAAAGGGAAATTTTGGAAAAAAAAAAGGGCTGACACAAAACAGCAAAGTATACAAAGTATAACAGAAAGAAGTAGAATTGTAAATTGAAAGATAAACGTTGTTGTTGAAACCATTCAGAAATCTTCAAGAGAATTGCAGTCATGATAAAGAGAAAAAAGGAAAGAAACACAGTCATCAAAATTAAAAACGTTATTATTTGTGTGGTGATAGTGCAAAAGAATCAGTTTTCAGTATTAATATCATTGCATTTGACAAGACTTGTGAGCAATAATAATTACAGCCCTAAACAGTATTACTGTGGTGTGGGAACGAAAACATTTACCATAAGTGCAAATACAAAATCACAAAAAGGTAGTTGAAGAATGAAAGACCAACTTGATGTCACTTGCTATTTTATTCCACTTCTTATGTGCTCAACATGTTTCGGACATTAATATATCCATCATTATGAGCTCGCGACTATTCTGTTGAATTACCACATTGGTCGTATTGTTCTTGGTTCGATGTGTGTTGGAGAATCGGTGTGGTTGGGTTGGAGTGGTATCCGTGTTGCAGGCTGAAGCACAACTTGTTCTTCAGCCTGCAACACGGATACCACTCCAACCCAACCACATCGAATATCCAACACACATCGAACCAAAAACAATATGACCAATGTCGTAATTGAACAGAATATTCGCGAGCTCCTGATGATGGATATATTAATGTCCGAAACATGTTTAGCACATAAGAAGTGAAATAAAATAGCAAGTGACATCAAGTTGGTCTTTTATTCTTCAACTATCACAATGATGCATGGCCCAATAAACATAAGCTTCACAAAAAGGTACTTTGAATATGTATGTGCTCTGTACAGAAGTCAAACTGTTACTCACAAGGATTGATCTGTTTATTTCAGAAGAAAGTTGTTTGAAACAAAGGGCATACCATTCAGAACAGAGACATGTTAAAAGAAATGTAACTTTAATCACTGTTATTCCATTCTTAATCGCCAGTTGGGCTAATGAAATACTTCGAATTATGTTAACAGTCTCCCCATGCAAAATTCTTGCCAGCAGAATGTCAACATGGAGACACTGTTTGCACAATCTAAAGAGATCAACATGGCAAGGATTTCTCAGCACAGAACAGAACAAAAACAAGAAAAACAGGAAAAATTGCTTAAGGGCACAGCAGCAAAATCAAGAGATCTGATTTATGTGGTTGCAATACCAGTAACCCAAACATCAACATTATCAAGGGATGAACATTTTTATGCAGAGAACAGAGCAGCTATGTAAGTTTATCACTACTTCAGTTTGCAAATACAAAATGCAAATTGACAGTTTATATTAAAAGAATTCTTGTACATAATATTATTTAACTCTGTGAGGTGCAGCAAAGCTAGTCATATTATTTGTTTCATTTGGTTAATGAATTAATCAGCGATTCTTTTTTCAAGATTAACCTAATAATCCTTGTAATGGAAATTCAATGTTCTCTTAGGGGTGGAATTTTAATTTTAAATATAATAAGCTTTAGACCTTAAATTTACTTATAAAGTCCGTGTATATTATTGTTTGAAACTCACGATAACATAGAAAGAAACGTCTAATTAGAGGGAGGCTCAGGGGAAAACACAACTCAAACTTATTAGAATAATATATTTTGCTCTGGACAGTCCTATATAAAGCCTATGACCAAGAGTGTTCTAGACGTGTGAGACTGGAATGGGTCAGCAAGTGACCCAACTCCATGTTAGCTTGATGATGATGATGATAACGATGATGATGATGACGATGATGACGACCAAGGGTGGACAGTATATGAAGCTGAACACTCATCTGCATCTAGGGGCAAAGTTATGACTGCAGTCCTCCATTTCTTGCTATGGTGTGGCACTTAATTAAACATAGGGGCAATTTTAACTTTTATGTAACAAAAAATATACATCTTACTAAGCGGTACAATTTTTATTTTAAATTTGCTGATAGAGTGAATACAAAAAGAAAAGTGGGTGAGCTGAAGTAACGTAGTCAGTATAGTGACTGTGCTATGGGCCACATGTTCAAGGAATTTTGGTTTGATTCCTGGCTGAGGCAACAGTTTTTTTCTCCAGTGTCCAGACCAACACTGTGGTGAACCCAGCCTCCACTCAGTGGGTACCAGGGAATTAACTGGTAAAAAAGTGGCTAGCAGAAAGAATAGCAACTCAGTTCCATTTAGTGCTAAGTTTAAGAAAGAGTACAGCTACATCTTCAACCCCCTAATCCTTTATGGCATGCACAGGGATTCTCCCCTCCCAAAAGCTATATGAGCATAGGCAACAAAACTGCTATTTGCAACAACTGAACATCAATGCCAAAAATCTTAAAATAACAAGTAACATTTGTAGGGCATTTGTACTGATTTATCAACAGCGGTTAAAAAACATTCCTGATCCTGCTGCGTGGATGTTGGATGTGTTGTCAACATTTCACAGGTACTTGCTGCCTCCACCTTCATACTGGTAGAGTTAATTGTTTGGTGAACAAACTTACAGCAAAACCTAACCCACGGAATTCTGCCAGGGTGATTGGCTAAACAAAATTGTCACTGTGAAGGCAGAGGCAGCACACCTCTCCCAAATGTCATAATACACTTATTTTACATTGTTTAAACCTCAAAATCACATTCAATTTTAAAACCTAACAACATATTTCACTGTATTTCCACTGTATGCAGTGATCCCTCATCCAACTTGGGATCTAAAGGGAAAAATAGGGTTATGTGAACACTTAGGCAGATGTAAAACCCCCACCACAATTCTTTGGTAGCTGATACCGTCAGCTTCAACAGTGGTTGAGTGAGTAAGAACCTGCTTTTATCAGCACATATTTAAAGTTTTCAGCGTTCAGCATCCTTTCCCTCAACTACTCAATTATTTCTAATCATGTACAGTCAAAACTGTATTAGGCAAGGGGTTACTCCTTTATTTTACTCTGTTACCAAAATTCCATCAGCCTAATGCTACTTCCTCTCTTCCTCATTGACAAAATAACTTCGCACTTTTCAAGGCAACATGTCTCCACTGTGTCACCCACAGCTCCATTCCCTGTTGGTCATTCCCCATATCAATGGTCTCTCCCCAATCAGCACACTCTTCTATACTGAATATGTAGGCAGCAGGTATGTCTTAAATACTGACAATACAGCCCACACCCACATAGTGCAATCACTCAATAGCAGGAAAAAGGGCTTCAGGTTGTTACTTACTTGCTGCATTTCTTTTATCATTTGTATGTTCATCTCATGGTGATAATTATTCCCACAATTTGGGGTGTCGAGTTTTGGGCAGGCATAAACCTCACAGTTAATACAAACTGAAGTAGCATGAATACCAACACCAGTGCTTAATTCTCCATGTAACACATGTAACCTTACAAGTGTAAGCAAAGTTAGTAGCCACGTGACAGTAAATACTACAGTGGGTAGTAGGTGCACACATGATTGGACAACACGCAGAAACTGGCCTGCTTCTTATGGTCACACATAACAAGACAAAAATAAAGTCACATAACCTCACCTTTTTTAGTCACATTATTCAGGAATGCCAAGTGATAACATATTTTATACCACAGCACTAAGAACCTGTTAGCATATCAACTCACAGTTTAAATTTTAGTTGGTAATTGTGTTTATTCCAGGTGTCATTTTAAAAACTCAGATTATTCAAATTACTATAGCACAGAGTCATTTATTGGCACAGTTAAAATTATTAATTATTGGCAAAAGCACGGTTTGAGTATTCACCACTTTCAATTTACCCTCCACAAAGCTTTTTGTATTGAAAAAATGTCAAAAACCTCAAAGATTACTTTCCACAACAGGTTTTAAACTATGTATTATGCCCAGGTCATTTCACATGCAGTGAAGTTAGTTGAGCTGTTGCCTGTGTCAAAGCATTGAAAAGCATTTAAAAAATTTTGTACATCTAGTGTTTCATCACCAGGGATTGTTCACTCTGTGATGTTGGAGACACTGAAAATTTTTATAAAATGTTGGAAATCCATTCCATCTTGACATAGCTAACTGTCTACAGTACTTCACTGCATTTACTCATCTTAAAAGCTACATACACTAAATATTCATATTCTTATAAAAGAAAGGAGGGTTTAACAAACCTTGCAAGAAATCTAAACCATGGTATAATTTAAAATATCACAAATTTTGTTTACCCTGGCTTATATTTGCATATTGTGTACATTTAGAGTAACAGCAAGGAAAAGTTTTGTCTAGCGTAAAACTTGTTTGCTTAGCAGAAACAAAATTTGGTCAAAATGAAGGCAATACATAAAAAATTATTATGGAATACATGAAGTATTATAAAAAATTTACTGGTCATGTTACAATATATTCTTCATGATTCCAGAACACATGCCCATATAATCTGCAAAAGGCACAAGATTACAGGGAAAAATTTTAATCCACCTTTGAAAAGACTTCATAGGTGATATACTTATTTTGTGTTATTAAATACTTACGATTCATACTGATGTCATCTGACTTGCATCATGTAGTCTAGGTGGTTACCAACATTTTGAATAAGAGATTTCTACCTTGAAGAAGGAGGCACTATATTCCTCAAAAACGTTATTTAGTGTGTACAACACTACGTACTGTCAAAACATTTAAGACTACAGCATGAATATGTAGTATAACCTGAAATCTAGGTTATTTAAGCCAATATAAAAGAGGTAATCAGTGATAACATTTTTGACAAATAGAGGCTCAAGGTAGGCAGATATAAAGTCATAAATAATACTGTGTTTATACTGAAGTATATCAGTTGGCACCCCTGATTAAATGGTAAGTCTTTAAGTGTATCAGATGAAAAAGAAGCGCAATAGTACTATAGAAAATCCAGTGAAGTTTGAATATTGTGACTAGATAGTTCCATTAAGTGTTGCACACTGTCTAGGAGAAAGACTGAGTTAATTAAATCATGATATTTCAAGAAAACCAAGCACCACACTATAAAACAAGCAATGCAAAAAATGATGATTAGTTAATAAGCATAAACTAAAAAAAAATGCAGATATCCTGCACACCAACCTGTGACAATTAGACATTATAAATTTTACAAAGTTTTTATAAGTGTAAATTCCATTTAATTTATATGAGACTTAAAGTTCTCATGCTAGCAAATATGAATACTAGAGTTTTCTGGTACATGATGCCCTATAGTCCTGTAAACAGGTACAGTACCAGTGTTTCACAGGAACATATGGTTCACTACTTCAGAAGAATAAGGCACTGATTCCTCCAGCATGTAATATACCTCATCAAATGGCTCATCTGAATCACTGACTTCTTGGGTAACACAACTAAAGGTTAAAATAAAAGTGTGTGAGTTGCATAAATATTGTGACTTTTGCTGACCATGCATCTCAGTATATTTATCTCAGTATTTAACCAACTTGATGCACAAAATTTGTTTCACAATAAGTTTTATTTCATGCCTCTACATGTTTTGAGCACATGTGCCCATCATCAGGAGGTCAAAATTGCATAACATAGCTCTGGTATCATCACACCTATAGGTGGCCGTCTGGTGCATGGGTTGAGAGAGGAGTCCTCTCTCAACCTGTGCATGAGATGGCCACCTATAGGTGTGATGATACCAGAGGCTGTGTTATGCAATTTTGACCTCCTGATGATGAACACATGTGCTTGAAACATGTAGAGGCATGAAATAAAGCTTATTGTGAAACTTATTGTGAAACAAATTTTGTGCATCAAGTTGGTTAAATACTGAGATAAATATAAATATTGTGGTCAGGATTTGGATAATTTGTTGATCACTTAACAATTCAGTATTAATTAAAGATGAGGTAAAGTAAAAAATTGACATTAAATATTTGTGGCACACCCAACACTGCTACTGAAGCATTCATTCTGAGGAATTGAGGAAGAGATTAGGAAAGGCAAGAGATATTATGGTTCAGTGAGTAGTGTTCCTGCTTCACATCTGGGATGTCCAGGATTCAAACTTGATCCAGTAACCAGTCATTCTGACAAAGATATTATTTATTTTCTTCAGTCCCACCCCACAGAAAAATGTTGGGTAGTCCCTCAAATTGAACCACGACTGCTTCTTACCACATCTACTCCAATTCCTCTTCTCCCTATATATAATACTACGTTCAGTCACACCCAGGGTGCCACAGCTACCACTGTTGTGTCCTGTGTGAGATGTGCATTGAGGCAGAAGTAATGGTCAAGCATCAAGCACACAACAAACACAGCAGAACCAGATGGTGGCATGCTGATAGGTGAGATTAATGCTTGTTTTGGTGTAGAATAATCTTTCATAATCTCCAAAAGGAACGTTATTCTAGGGCCTATATTTTGTGCTCAGATTAGGGGATCTAAAATGCATGGTTCACTGAAAAAGACATGAAATGCAAGAAGCGGTATATTTCACAGGTTGTAATAAATAATACCAATCATGAAGAAGGGATCAGTCACTGTCATCAACAAGATACCCATAAGGATGACACTTTGTATGTTGAGATTTGAGGACTCAAATGCAAGAGTCATCTAAGCAGAGAAAAGAGAAGCTTGTTCCATTCACAGAAAGAAATTAACATTTGAGGAGGCAGCTTCATGATGCAAATAATATGCTGCAGAAATGAGGAAATATCTTAAGTTTTAGCAATACAATGACATACTTGGAGGATAGCTTCAAGATGTGAACAAAATGCTGAAGAAATGAGGAAATGTTGTCATTTTACGGGTAAAAATGAGGGTGTTGAAAGGGATATTCCTGTCACACACAGCATGCAGCTGAGGTAAGTGGATCATATGCAGGAGATGGTATCTTTATTCCAAATAATAACACCTTCACTGGAAAGTTCAGTGGACATTCATAGTTGCAGTGCATAAAATAGGCCAAATAGGCCTAGAGAGTGTCAGCAGTCTCTCGCTGAATTTTAAAAAAGAAACATCAAATGACAATATCTTGAATATTATGGCAACTTGTCATATGGTAAGCAGAAGGCTTAGTTTTTCAGTAATTGTTCTGCCAACTGCTGCTACAGTTAGTGCTTCTGACTGTGTGCTTAAGCAATAAATAAATAAAAACACAACAAAACTCTATCCAAGACTAGATCTAGATACCAAGGTTTTATAATTGCAAGGAGTAGAAGCTGCATTTAAACAATAATAAAGGGTTGTGTCTGATGGAAATACACTTCTTTACGTGATTATATGTATACAACAGGATCACTAATATGAAATTAAACACTAACGAACTAATTGTGTAGGTTGGTATTGGATACCCATTGAAATATACATACAATGCAAATAATTTAAATGCACACATTACTTAAAAATAATTATGCTGCTGTTTCTAAACTATACATAAATACACTAATACGAGTACATCAAATTACAGTTTGTATGTCCAACAATATACACAACAACTGTAACACTAAAAGCACAAACAAAAAGAAAATAAGCAACTTATTCAAATCTGAAACAAAATTAAACAGACATATTTAGTAGCCGTGCCAGCAAATTAAAAACAACCACGTTCCTGCCAGAAGCACTGCACACATTCTTCAAAGCTGTTCATGAAACCAAGTTTGTACATAAAGAGTTTCTTGTACTGTTACCATTATCCAAATGCAAGCTATGTTCAGCTCCCTCTCACACTTCAAAAACACAAATAATTACTTTCATAATTAATTTCCTTCACTTTACTGCAATAAACATGTTGATGCACATTGATTGACATGTTGAGCTGTGTTACATTAGTTTAAATTAGATCACATTAAGTTATGTTAAGTTAGTTAATTAAGCACTGCTTGCTATGTAATCAGAACCGTTAAGCCACTTATGTCTCACAAAACATTACTAATGATTTATCACTCTCTTTTTCATACAGTCATGAGTTACAGAATAATATTATGGGGAAATTCTTGTCACAGTATAAAAATATTTTGGAAGCAAACGAGAGTAATCAGAATTGCTATGGGTTGTGGGAATACAGACTCCTGCAGAATTTTATTCAAAAACTAAACATTTTGCCACATGTGTCACAATACAAACTATCCATACTTATGTTTGTAGTTAACAACAGAGATCAGTTTTTAATAAATTCAGAAATTCATAATATAAATACTAGACATAATTCTAACCTTCACTTATCTTAGACTGATTTAGATATTTATCAAATGGGAGTTCACTATTCAGGTATTAATATTTTGAATAGTCTTATTTTCAACATTAAAAAATTTTGCAATAATCTGAGGACATTTAAAAATGTTTTAAAACATTTCTTGTACATGAACTCCTTTTATTAATCATATGAATATTATGATAAAAATAGTCAATACGTGTGATAATAACATGATGTAAAATATTTAAGCCAGTGTTGAAGGATTATCTCTTACTCCAGTACTTACCATTAAGTACATTTTAAACGAAGGTTGTGCACATTAATAAATACCTACTGACACAAGTACCTTGCAGCATTTTGATCTGTATTATGTTATGTGATATTTTTTACAGCTGTACAAACAACGTGTTTCATATTGTATTGTATTATACTGCCTTTTCATGTTATGACTTGTTCCATATCCTTGTACTAAAAAGGATACATGGAATGTAAATAAGTTCTATTCTTATGCGTTTTGGACCGTGCATCATCTTGATATTTGAATAAAGGTTGACCAACTTGATGACACTTGCTTTATTATCTACTGCTCAACATGTTTCAGACGTTAATACGTCCATCTTCAGGAGCTTGCGACTAC
>Ga0136643_10003918_pt1 | contig 20276 bp, 7 predicted proteins | sample TergutLab28metaG_FD_96883 | JGI IMG/M metagenome (GOLD analysis project Ga0136643, IMG submission 96883) | Labiotermes labralis P1 segment gut microbial communities from Petit-Saut dam, French Guiana - Lab288 P1 (version 3) (version 3) | ecosystem: Host-associated > Arthropoda: Insects >...
GAAGAATAAAAGACCAACTTGATGTCTCTAGCTATTTTGTTTCACTTCTTCTGTGCTCAACATGTTTCGGACATTAATATATCCATCATAAGGAGCTTGCGACTTTGCTGTTGAATTACCACATCGGTTGTTGTGTTCTCGGTTCGTGGCTGAAGCCTGCAAAACGGACACCACTCAAACCCAGCCGCACCAAATCTCCAACACGCAACGAACCGAGAACACAACAACCGATGTGGTAATTCAACAGCAAAGTCGCAAGCTCCTGATGATGGATATATTAATGTCCGAAACATGTTGAGCACAGAAGAAGTGAAACAAAATAGCTAGAGACATCAAGTTGGTCTTTTATTCTTCAATCTTACACATGATTTAATTGATGATCCTTTTACTTTTATTCTACAAATAGGCCTAAACTTTCTAGCAGAAATTGTTGTTTAGGTTTCCGATTTGTAATTGTTTAATCAGTTCTTGCCGTCCCATTTGCACAACTTGTCCTGCCTGTCCGCCCTACACGCTCTTAACCTTTTGACGCCTAATGTCAACTATAGTGGTCGTACCGCACCGCTAACCTCTAAAGTTGCATTTTATATATTTATTCAACAAATATAGGTACTGAATGTTTTAAACACGGTATATAATCTCCATTTTTTCCTCTTCAAAATGCAGTTTGTTTCATAATTCTAACGTATTTGTTTCCTGTATTATTCACATTTTATATACAGAATGTGCTAAAATTAAAAAAATAATTCCGGCTCCAAAAGGTTAAATAAACATCTGCCTTACTGGAATATAGATTTCTAAAATGATCTTACGTAGTTACGTAGAGATTAAAAGAAAAGACTTGTAAATCTATCCATAACCTTTGTTTGCATCTTGTCGTTTTGAATTTACCTAGCTCCTCCAAACAGCTTTGTTGAAAACGTCAGCAGTATTACACACAGTTTTCTCTGCTCATATTAGAGAAGGCCAATTCCAGTGGCAGTGCGGTCCATGGCGTAAGTGAGCGGCCTTTCGCTGTCAGGGATCGCGGGTTCGAATTTAGTTGGGGTTATGGATGTCTGTCTCTTGCGATTGTCGCGCGTTGTCGGATAGAGGTCTCTGCGACGGACCGATCACTCGTCCAGAGGAGTCCTACCGAGTGTGGTGTGTCTAAATATATGTGATCTCGAAACCTTGACACAGAGAAGGCCGAATACTACTGGGGCTGTCAAGCATGGACACAAATTTAATTTAATTTAATTATCTGATTTCAAGAAACACCTTTTAAGTAACGTGTCTTCAAATATGCTTATTGTGAAGCTTTACTTGTAAACAATATCTAGACTGTTACCACATCTATGAAAATGTAATTGCAACACATATTTTTTCGATGGTGTCTGACATTAAATTCCATGAAAATCGGTGCCATAATTCCCGGGCTGAAATTTGTCGTATCTCCACTTAAGTGCACGTTACAAGCTTTATTGCATAAAATAACATAACCCTAGTCTTCTTAAAACCCTTTATTTTCATGAAGTCTGCCGTAAGTCAATTATTGATAGTACATAACTGATTACACACCGTAAGTAAAGTTGGCAGATTGTGCTTGTTCGGTTGGTTGGTTAGTTTCTACCAACCCATATAAGGACTGTGCAGTTTATTGGTTACACACAGCACCATGTCAACATTGCAAGGTTACGGAAACAAAGTTTGATTATGTTTGCTTTACTATCCCCATCTGGACCTGTCCTGCGGAAACACAACCCTGGACTATGTTGGTCGCCGTGCACCGACCTGACAAACAAATGTAGTGCTCTCTAAAAAGTGTAATAAAATATTTTCAGGTCCTTCCGGTGATGGCCATACAAATTTCCGGCTGTCTTCTGGGATATGGCGCCGTATAATTTGGTAGAAATTTGTTCTACGTTTCGGTCTTGAAGATGAGATCAGTAATTTCTTTAGAAACGTCATTTAATATTTACTAGACTACAATTCGTCACATCTCAGAAGAACTTATTCTTCAAAGTGCGTAATATGTAGCACAGATTCAGATGTGAGACTTTTCCTCTGCTTATAAGCAAAAGAGTAAAATCTCATGACATTTGAGGTAGTTGTGGCAATGAGTTTATTGTCTCGAGGGATTTGACTCCCAGTTTCGTGGGTGATATAAGATTTCTCAAATTCTACAGGATCATAATTTTGATAAAATTGTTTGTCTCCTTATGAAGAGGATAAATGAATAACCCTGTTAATTGGAGTAGACAACATAAATTGTAGGAATTAAAATCGGTGCACTTGCTGAGTGATTGTGAGTGAAATACTTTCAAGTAAACACATAACACTAAATGAATGTGTATCCAAACTGGTACTGCATATTACTATACTTCTTGCGCCATTTTTGAAGTACTTACATTAAAATTTAGTGTCGGATTTCAACATAAACCCCACTTTTTGACTTTATGAGAAATGCCTTCGCATGGAATTTCAGAGATCGAGCTGGCGTAACTGAACGACAATCTCAAAGTGTTGAACAAATTTTTGTGGATAACTACCGATCAACACCCAGAACACTTGATAGAGTAAAAAAAGGTAAAGCAGTCCCGTTACAGGCCTGGACAGGCCCAGAGTGGAATAACAAATTCATTATTTATATTCCAGATATTATTGCTGCTGTTCGACGTCTTATGGTAAAGTTGGGTCTGTGTCATATAGGTTGCGTGTGTGTGGCAGATTGCTGGGGCAAATGTTAAAATCTGGTATGAAATATTATATTTTTAGACTTTAAAACTGTGCGGCAAATATAGCAACACAATATACCATTTGGAACGTAAAACCAGTTCAATCTGCATTGTGTATACATAGAGACAGGCTTATCCATTCCTTTCAGCTTTGAGACTGACCTTATGGTTTGAGACTGACCTTATGGTTTGAGACTGACCTTATGGTTTCGTCAAAGTTGTAAATTCTTAAAACATTTTTTCTATTTCCGTCTTTTTAAACTTCCTTTTAGTGTTTAAGGAAAGAAAGTGACCCAGACGTATGAGTGAACCTCATTCTTGCGAGTATTTGTCTGTCTAACCCCCAGTTCACATCTTAAGCAAACTGACAGCTTTTCACCAATGCTTGTTTGGCTGTCATACAATTATAAGCCACAACAACGAGACACCGTTTCATTTTCTGTAATTATTAATAAGGGACAACAGGAAATGTAGCTTTCTAGGATGGAAATTTGCACAGCGCCAATTAAATCGAGGTCCTGAAATTAACGTATGATTGAATAAAGTGTAGACAGTGTCAAATATTTTGAGCAAATTTATTTTTAGAATGTTAAAAAACCTCAAAGCAAAACCAACACTGTTCTATGGTACTCACTGCTTTGATGAAAGTTAAAGAACAGCTGGAACCGAGCACAAGGAACTTTGGGCGTACAAGAAAATAATAGACGTACCGACACATTGTAGCCCACGTGAATGAATTTTTGGTTTTTAATTACTAGCATGACTACATTTAGAATCGCTGATATCATATTTGACCAACGTAAAGCTAAATGATCCTGTACCTGCTCGTAAGTTCTTCAAAATGTAATATAAATTTCCAACAATTACATGAATATTTATCTCCAATTTTGGGGAAGATGCTTTTAAGTTCTGCTCACGATTCCTTTACTCTAAAGTGGGAGAAACAAAAGAAGCAATGATTGCAAAATTTTCATATTTTCTCCTTATATTACGTTGCAGAACAAGGTTTAAATTCCCACTGTTTGTGTAAAACTAGTGACTTAAAATACTGCACCTTCCTGTACCTCTTATATACAAAATGTATCCCAGATGTTATAAAATATTTTCATTTTCGTATGTAATGTTGAGTATTACGATTTATTTTTCATCTTCCCGGGGGCTGAAGGTTCATCTACTTGGCTGTTTTTCTGTGGGAAAAATTAATTACATTTCAAGTTCGATTATTTAACGAAGTTTAAAAGAATAATATTTAAGTAAGACACACAAATAGCAGACGATCGCTTCAGAATAACAATTTTATTATTTTGATGTCCACATTTCCATTCCTTAATTAGATGAGGAACGGTGTGCGTGTTACGACAAAACATTCCTGTTTTCATTTGGTGCACACTATAAACACCAAATGATATTTAATTCTGATCGGAGAAGGAAATGCTGAATTGCTGAAAGAGGGACAGCAAATCAATAATTTCTTTTGCGTGTTATCAAAACAAATTGTGAGGTAGACATTTCGTTTGACAAATTCTACAAACTTCTGGTTTAATGATTACGTATTATAGGTTTTAAAGTCGTGTAGTTTCGAAATTTTTGTGCCTATTTACCAAACAATACGTCGTCATATTCCATTTTCCACACCTTCACTTCCTATGTTTCTGCATTTCCTTTTTAATGAGAGTAATAAAGAACGGTTTCTATTTTGTTGCTGTGGAGCAGCACCCATGTTAAACTATGAAAAGTATGTAGTCAAACACAATTTAATCACTGAGGTGTATTTAATGACCATGTGATGAAAACAACTACATGTTTCGACCTGTATTGGCCATCATCAGGTTGTCTAGAGAATTTAAGGGCTAGCTATAGCACATTTTATAAACAAGGAAATGTCCATTATCTTCAGTATCCAGATCAGTATTATAGTGATGATGTGACTAGGGTGATTATTTTTGCCCTTTGACCCTTGTGTTGCAGAATGCACCTGGCACCTCTTCACATACACGAATAAGACTGACTGGGAAAGAAATGAAGAACATGAACTCATTTGGCTATGGTGACCATTACGTAAATCTCAAGATCTCTGTACCAAGGAAACTAAATGAAAAGCAGCGGGCTTTACTTCAGGCATATAGCTAGTCCTTAAGTTCCCTAGACTACCTGATGATGGCCAATACAGGCCGAAACATGTAGTTGTTTCCATCACATGGTCATTAAATACACCTCAGTGATTAAGTTCTGTTTGTCTACATAACTTTTCATAGTTTCACACACACAACGGGGATGACACTCTTCCTAGACCCATGTTAAAATTTGCGGATTCCATGTATATGCATATTCACGGTAACACTGAACACACCTTTATTTGCAAAAAGGAAAATATGAAGTTTGGCACGAAAACCCAACGCTTCTTCCGTGTATTACATATTTATCATATTTACTGGATTCTTCGTTTCTATGGAATGATACAGGAAGTGAATGATGAATCTGTCTCTTTCGTTCAAATCTAGTGGTCCCACGTGACTCGCATTAGCCATTCCTCTTTTCCGAACAGCCTGTTCCTCTCACATAGAGACGATACCAGTCTGCAGCAGCTGTGCAGTTTTCAACGACATACGCCATTTATCAACATGTCAGGCGTGTTCCCGGACCAATTCTGACCGGCATTATAAACATTCGGTACTCCTGTGAAATGAATTACGTCGTTTCTCCTGTTCAGAAGCCTAATGCCAACAGACGGTGCCAGAAACGACGTCATGTCTTGCTTTGACATGATCGTAACAAACGTTTTACAAAAATGTGATTAGTAGCTTCGTCACTTGCGTCTGTGTATCTCTGCATCCTCCCTTGTGTTATGGCTTGAGGGCTGCTGAAATTTAGTGTATGTATGAGCAGATTTAATAAATCTGATAAATTATTCTAGCATTGTTTAAAATGGGATTAAGATTATTATCCATTGTTAATGGGAAGATTTTGTGTACACGTCCTTCTATCTCACAATGATGCCGAATGATGTAATAAATAATGAAGGAAGCAGGAAGTTCGATTTATTTATTTATTTATGTCGACTTCCTCTCTCTTGAGTTAGGATCGTGATAAATGAGAATCGAGTAATCAATACGTAACACCGACCGGAATAGGAAAGTTCGGAGTTGAGGACGTAGACACGACGACTGAACTTGGTGCACAATGTCGCTGTGAGGATGTTTAAAACAAGCGATGCCTCGAAATTAGTGTGACGTTGTGTTCAATTGCCATAATGTGAGGCATCAGTTCATATCTTAAAATGATCAAAAGCTACATTCTCGGTGTCATGGGGGATATCCACGAATTTCTGTAGGAGGAATCCCTTGCCTTCGACTTCGAGTTTCCTGAAGACCTGGAAGAATATGTGACATTGGATCAAATATGACTACAAGCTTAGTAAAATTTCTGATTATTTGTCATCCTGACAAAGACGTTAAACGAAGAGTATGAATGTTTTGAAAGACCAGATCACATTACAGAATATTTGCCTTCCCTCCAGTACAGGTAGTTGTAATCGTAGTTACACGTGTGAATTATTATCGGGCTTGACAAATGTAAGTGGAGGCATATTGGGAGACAGGTAAATGGCATCTCTGTTTTGGCCATCACGTATTTTACTTGAAAGCCGAGTTGTAAAAGGCACTTATACACGTGCTTTTCAATTCTAATAACGAAGGTTGTGTTAAGAAAAACACATTTCTTGGATGCATTTCTATGTCGATACCGTTCTAGCACCGCTATTGAGGGTGCAAGAGACTTAACCTCGCTTCTCAGACGGCGATGTCAAAGTGTCTAATTTTAGCGCAGTGTTTTCAGAGTTCATAGAATATAAAATCCAAATATCGTGCGCTTTAAAACGTGCTGACATCTCACGTCTAAATAAATAAGTGAGATTTCTATGACTACCTGCGTTAAAATACATAAGATTTTCAAAGCAGTGACGTTGCATGTTCTGTTGGAGCACTGCATAAACTAGTACATGGGAACAATCATTTTTAGTGACATTTCGTCTCTGTCTTCAGGACAGAATCCAGAAGACCACATTCTGAGTAATGAACTGAACTAAGTTCCCTAAAAGCAATGCTTGCTCTTAGGTGCATTCACAAAATTGCAAAAAGCGAATATTATACCTCCGTCATGTCTTTCTGTCCGTACGTATGAAACAATACGGCTCAAACTGGATTGATTTTCACGAAAATTTGTATTTTAGAATTTTTCGAAAATCCATAGATAAAATTCTAGTTTCATTAAAATCCGACAATAATAAAGGGTACTTTACTTGAAGACCTAAGTACATTTACTGTAAATCCCGCTGAATTATTCCTGAATTGAGAAATGTTGAGACAAATTTACAGAGACAATGAGAACACAAATTTTATGTTCAATAAATTTGTCCCAAAAATCGTGCTGTTCATAAGAAAACGTGGAAAATTTTTGTAGAACCAGACAGGCCACAGATGACAAAATAATATGGCGCCTGCCAGATAACTAAGGCAAGAAAGCAGACACATGTTCATGATATTAAATACTTACTACTTTTCCACTACGAAAATTGTTAGGCTAACCAGCCTCTCTGTTACAGTACACTTACGTTGACTTTTCTTGTGGTGTGTAAAATCAACCTCTCCGTAGCTGACTTTGCTTCTGTTATCCAAGAAAGAATGTGAAGACACTAGCTGTTTTTCTTAACCCCATTAGACTGACCTAATTTGTAAACACTCCTTATCGGTTTAACGCCCTTAATTAACCCAACAGTATAAGTTCCATGCTTAATCCAACAGTTTAAGTTCCATGCCTATTTTTCTCTAATGAAAGGAGAAAACGAGACGTTGAATAAAAGTCAATATATATACGTCAGCTTAATACCTCCTTCGTCAGAAGTCTGTAAGCTCACTCTGTAGCTGTTCTTCTTTCTGCTGCTTACTCTAAACCCGACAGAGAACACCAAAGATGTTATTAAATTTAGCCCATGATCTTACAAATATGTATGGTGGCTGTGACAACTAGAGCGAAGTACAGGTCATTATAATGTTAGGTTAACCGACAAAAACAACCATACAATCTACTGTATAGGTCATTTATTCAGAGCTACTACATGTTTCGACTGTCTACATCTGCCATCATCAGGTAGACATCGGTTAACGAAAACAGTGGAAAGGGAAGAGGCCTTTTCTGACATACAGTGGTGTATAATTATTTATCACTATTTTTATAATAATAAACATTTTACATAACTTTTGTTAGGAGAGGGGACCGCTGTGGCACAATGGTTAAGGTGCTGTGCTACAAATCGGAAGGTCGCTGATTCGATCCGAGATTGTGTCATTGGAATTTTTTATTGACATAAAAACCTTCCAATCGCACTATGGACCTGGGGTAGACTCAACCTCTATCAGAAATGAGTTCCAGGAGCATTTACTGGGGGTAAAGGCGGTCGGTGCTTAGGGCTGACAACCTTACCACCATCCTGTGCCGTTGTCATGAAATCTGGGAACTTTAACTTCCTGGAAGCCTCTGAGTCACTCCAGGCCTGTAACGGACTGCTTTACCTTTACCTTTTGTTAGGAGAGGCCTCTCCCCTTTTCATTCTTTGTGAACGGATTTCTATTGATGGTGGCTGATTTAGACAGTCAAAACATGTAGTAGCTCTGAATAAAGGACCTGTGTGTTAGATTGTATGGTTGTGTTTGTCGGTCAATATAGCATTTTACTGACATGAAATACACAACTTGACGATGTCAACTAAGATGTTAGGTCAACTTTCAGCAACACAGTTACTGGATGCTGTTAAGTCCCTAATCTCAAACCTCAACTAAATTGCATGTGTGTACTTTTAATTTCGTATGTGGAATACAGTCATCCTGCCGTGTTAACCAAAATGTGATGTGGAGTTGACAAGGAAAGCTGCCATTACCCAGATGAAGAAAGATTTCCTGTTTAATTTGAAGTTGACTAGAATTATCGGCTATTCCCTTATTTCCTCTCGGTGTAAAGTAGCCTGTAGGTTCTCCCGCTGCATTGTACAGGGCATACTGCTTCCTCATAGGGAGGCGGAATTTCCTCACAGCGGGATTGATCTTAGTGGTTTACAAAGTAAAATTGGATCGTGCCAGGATTTGCCGTTTGTCAGTGGGTCGTCGTCGGTAGAACGTTGAATGTTTGTATTGCAAGGAAAAAGCAAGCCGGAAGACAAAACCTGAATTCTGCTATTCTGCCATTATTTGGAAAATGAACTAAGACTTTCAAGCACAGCAGTGATTACCTGTGATTAACACATTTTGTTACTTGAAACAAAGCGTTTTCTGCTGTTCAATAAGTGGCTACTGTGACACTGTTTGTGTTGGTTCAAAAAGGTATCAATTTAACTGCTCAAGCAGGGCCATTTACCTAACTTTTTGTTCAAACAGGACTATTTACCTGATTTCATGGAGCATATTCTTGTTTATCTATTTGACAGTTGCTTAGCTAGCCTACTTTTATAAAATCACACAATTCAGTACGGTACTCACACCAGCACGACACTCACTAGGCCATCTGGACCCAAAACAAAAATAAAATTTTGACGTTCAGATGACCGTCCATTGTGATATATTCTTACAATAAAACCAACTAGATGCACTAATTTCTCAAATTTATTTTGGAATAAAACCCTACATGATTCGGACAGTTCCTCTGTCTATCATCAGGAGTTTTACACTGTAAACACAGCAATGGTATATGTCATAGAGGTTATGCTGACAGCTTGCAAACAGGGTTAGGATGGAATTCCATCCTGATTCTAAAATCAATTTGAGGAATTAGTTTATATAGTTGGTTTTATTATAAGAAAAATTAAACTATTTTAACATCACTTCAATATCATCCTTCCACATTCCCCAGATATATTGGAGGTATTTGCAAGTTGACTTCAAAGCCGGTATTAGGACTGCAGTAAATGGCACATAAAGATAACTTACTTCAAGTCGTTCATGAATAAAACTAGCTTTACTTGAGTTCTAAGAGCTGAAACAGTACTTAGAAAGACGGTAAAATTACGCTGTAGCTCCGAAGGTATGTAGGAGCTTTTCGAATGACTCATTTAAGTGACGCCATTGCCTTAATTGACATAAAATTGGCTTCGTATGAGAAGCCATAAAATGAAACACGAACACTGAAATCGAATGATGATGATGATGATAATAATAATAATATTAATAATAATAATAAAATTTGTTTAAAGAACAGTATTGCAAATTTTATAGCTACATATTACAATTTAAGTCATGGTCCTGAATAAAATTTAGACCATAAAATTACATTCCGACGTGAAATGAGTAAGTTGAGCGCCAGTCGCGAGAAACATCAACGAATGAATAAGAGCTGGACGAAAGTTAATGTGAAATAAACTTAAACTTCTCGGAGTTTCTGAGTCGTATGACAAGGGCTTACATCTTAACAAATACTCTAATGGATGCCAGGCCTGCAGTGGACTGAAGTACTGTAAGTTTGGCCACAAAATGACGTATAATCAGCACGAGGCTCTCCATTTTCACATTCCGTTCGACATCTCTGACATCTGTTTATGACATCGACAACAATTCTTCTTGAATCAACAAATGTCCTCGAGTTTCAATTTACATAACGCAATGTTACGGTAAGTAATTTGATGATGATAGTAGTGGCAGGATCCTCCGAAACGTCAGTGCATTTATATCAGGCTACACGACGTCACGTCCCAAAATCTGGTCTATTCATATTTGTAATCGTACTGTGATGTGATTTAAGCATCAGAAGGGACGAAAAGAACTATTATTTTGTCTGGGGTGTGAAAAGGGGTATTTTTATGTACTCGTGTTTTATTTGTAAACGCTATTAATAGCTCACTGTACACAACGTTAAACAGAAGAATGGCAGCTGATTAATGACTGAAACTGATGTAGAATGAAGGGATCGTGGACTAAGATAATATCCTGGTTCCTGACTGGGAGGACTATAGAATAACCCAATAAAATATGTTGGGATAACCAGAGTTCATGCCAGGACTTGAAGCCTGTACTTCCTTAATACGAAGTATTAGTTACACACATTCTCAGGGACAGTGACTGCGGTATGTTATAAATGACAACGAATGTAATACTATTTGAAGAAACATAAAAATAAGATAATCAAATTAGTATGCATTCAAATTATTGTTATACTTGGTGAGATTTGAATTTCTCGCTGCTGTGATAGTGAAGTTTAAAAACTTGTGACGCCGTATCTACTGTTCAGTAGTTACCGACATTTCGGATGAGCTTGCTGCCTTTAAGGGCTCAAGAAGAGAGTTAAAATCGTCGTGTTACAGCTCTTTTTGTGCTCGGATAACATGCACAGGCATCGTTCCCGGAGGCCAGGTGTGTAAGTGAATACTGGAGCAAACGATCTTGTTTTCACGCAACACGGTGTCCAGTGACATTCCTGGAGGGGATGTGGTGGCCACTGGAGATTGTAATTGGGTTTGGAATTCTGTTCATGCAACCCCCAAGTTACGGTGCGACTGAACTTGACTGCCTGGTAGGCCTAGGAATACCGTCATCAGCATAAATATGTTGCATAAACTTTGATACGAGTATTCTACATTATTTCCATAGGGATGGTTGCAAGTTCAATATGATCTTGACAGAAGGTATGTCAAACACAATACTACTACCACTACTACTACTACTACTACTACTAATAATAATAATAATTTATTGTGTTAATTTTATTCTAAATACATACATATGTTCGTCGCCGTATATTACTTGGCAATAATTTGACTCTGTGTTTATTTCTGCACTGTTACATATCTCTAATTCCGACATTTTACGAAGGTTTAAGACATGTCGTCATCATCAGCGTCAACATCTTTATTGTAACCACCACGACACTTCAACTGGACACTGTCCATTGTAATGATGAACACACAACCGTTCTAAGAAATCCGTACTTTACATGCAGTATAACTGAACTTTGGATATATCTGGAGTTGACTGTAAGATGCCTGTCTTCAGCCGCAACATGTCAACATAATTCATATCTGTTAATGAAGGTAACTCGTTATTTTATTTAATAATGCAGTAATTTTAGGTCCCAGTGGTCGCGCGGTCTAAGGCGTAGGTCTGCGGCCGCTCGCTTACTGAGATTGTGGGTTCGAATCCCACCGGGGCATGGTAGTTTGTCAGGTAGAGGTCTCTGCGACGTGCTGGTAATTCGTCCAGAGTAGTCCTATCGACTGCGGTGCATCGTTGTATGTGATCTAGAAACCTCGCGAATGAGGGGGCCCTGGCCCACTGGGGGATGTCGCGCCAAAAAAATGTAGTAATTAGGGAAATTGTATTTAAGATTAATTTATTAATATCAAGCAAACAGAGCGGAGCGCACGAAGCAGATGCTGAGATAAAGATTACATTTCTGTCTTCTAAAATTGTTTATTTTTAATCAAAAATTTCTTTGTCTTCTTTTCTCATTGACATACTGAACGGATATAAATATGTTGCTTATTTTCACCCTGTTTTTACTGTTAAGTCAAATTCTTACACGTATTTTGAAAATTTTACACAAAAATGTACTTTGTCCACTTCCAAAACATCTTTAAACAAGGTAGGCAATGTACGGGTAACGTAACATTCTGGCACATTCGCTTACCACTTACGTAACTCTTCGCCTACTCTCAACAGCCTGTCAATCGAATAGAGCGCTTTTATAGCGATTTAATGTCGCCGGCAACAATAAAATGGATTTACGTCGTCGTTAAAAAGAAGGACGGACAGACGGACGGAAGGACTAACAGCCTCGTACCATTTCAGTCGAAGAGAGGGCTTTTATGGTGACTATCACCGGAAATAATAGAACGTACTGGGGCGTTCATGCAAAGTATCCGATCGTTTTGTCCGATTTTAACCAAATTTCGAATTTCTTGACAGAGTTTCACAAACGTCCCAATGTCAGATTTCAAAGAAATCCTTCCATTGGTAGAAGCGAATATATACGTGGCCAAATGGACAGATGGGCGGGCGGGCGGACGGACCCATATCACTAAGGTAACAAACATTGATGGTAACTATTTGAGAGCGCCTAAGGATTAAATTGCTATAAGCTTATATATCGTTCATTCCGTGCATTATGATACATTGAAACTTTGGTAACACCAGCACATGCACATTTCCACAGTTTGTGTATCTTTATAGTACTTAGCTGCAACATGTTATGGCATGTCACCATTTTTAGGGAGCTGACTCCAGTTTCTTTAAATGTTCAGCAATAAATAGTTTAAATAAATATACATTTGTTGTGATGTCATTAGTGCAGTGTGTGGTTAAAACTGTTGTATATATATATATATATATATACATACATAAAATGAGATGATGTTGTTGTTAATACGGTGATATTATAACTGCTATTTGTTATGATTAAAATTTGTATGCATTTGTACAGATTTTAATTATAATATCGAAAACAATATTACAACATTTAACAATAATATTTTATATTTCATGTATATATATATATAATATTAATCATAATTTGCATTACTGACATCACAAAAAATGTATATTTTTTGTAAACTACTTCTTGCTTTACGTTTTAAAGAAATTTTTGTGTAAACACCCTGAAGATGGCGATAATGCCGAAACCTGCAGAAGTAATAGAAAAATGCATACATTTTGCAATTGTACATTTGTTTGTGCTACCAAAGATTTAACATAAAGGTTTATGTTTATGCAGACTACGTTGGGCGTATCGTTGGCGCTTAAGAGTTCCTACACGTGCGAGTATTTAAACAAATTAATATTAGGCGCAAATTTAAGTTTTAATTTCGTATGTAATGGAGGCAAATGGGCATATCTGAAAGCAAAATGTAGATAAGGGGTAATCTTCACACCTCGGCCGCTGTACCCTTGGGGCATAAGTACCTTCTGTTACTGACGATGGGTCGGCCTGAGAGAAAGTATGAATGCAAGATTTCTTTAACACCTGCTGGGAAGCGAACTTTGATTGTCACTATACGTTGTTTTGCAATTCCGATTTTCAACCTTGTTAATCCATAATAAAACCTCGTCTATATAACATTACCGTTGAAATTTGCATGCATGTCCTAATATATTACACAAAATTGATTGGATTTTTGTTTGTAAGGTTTTGATCAGAATTTGTAGGAAAATTCTCTTTCAAGCCGTATATATAAATCGTAATGTTCATTTTGCATCAGGCCGTCATGTAAATTTATCATATAGGGTAATCAATCAGCTGTTCAGGGGTTTTGTGGAATTTTGACACCGAAAACTTCCGCTTCGGGCAAATAACATTCTAAATCACATTTATATATAAAAAAATCGCTAATTTGTGTCAGTGAATTTTACACAAAGATTGATCATAAACGTACCCGCATGTAATTTGGGAAATATTGATTTCTGTCGACAATTCACAAATATTGCTACGATAGGAAAACTCTATGTTGCACGTGTCAAATTTGAGTTAAGGCTACATAAAGTTTGTGATTGTGTAACACGTTCTTCAAAAGTAAAAAAAAAAAATAATAATAATAGTAATAAAAGAGAATTAGACGAAATATGTGCGAAGAAAAGAATGGGCTTGATGAGTTCTGTTCGGAATTGGCTTTTAGAAATTGCGATTGCTATAACTGGGATTATTTTCATCCAATATTTACTAAAACATAAAAAAGTAAATTTATTGCTCATATACAAAAAAAAACCGCAGCTATTTAAACCCTTCAATCCGAAAAAGTGGGCTATAAATATTGTTGGTGGTTTGCCTCTGCTACACTTCAGAAGAAACTCAAGTTCTAAGAGGTTGAGTTTCCTGAATAATTTAAGAGTGCGGGGAAGGAACGTTGTATCAGTTACAGTGTCGTGAGGGGAAAATATATAGCGAAGAGCAGTTACTTGGATCGTTCGTTACACTGATAGATAGGCCCAATATAACTCAACTGTTCTTTCAGGTCTATTCTTTCACGTTACGAAATTACATACAATTCCATAAAATGATCTTGAATGTAAAAGTGCTCTGTGAACGGAACGAGACACTTGTTAAATTAAAATAGGAGTTATAAGAAAACATTCCCTTTTGCGAAACATATTTGAGCAAAGAAATAAAGTTTTCTTATAATAAAATCAATTAGATGCATTAATTTCTCAAGTTTATTTTTGTAATAAAATTCTACATGTTTCGGACAGTTCCTCTGTCCATCATCAGGAGTTTTTCACTGCACACACAGCAATGGTATATGTTATGCAGGTTAGCTGACAGCTTGCGAGCAGGATCAAGACGGAACCGAGTTCCGTTCGGTTTGGAAGGACGAAATTGCATGTTGCTCTGTAACTTACTAGCCTGCTACCTAATTTAATGGTTCTGGACATCAAGAAGAATCGAATTTAAGTGAAAGTAAAAAAATTAAAATAAACGCAGAAATGTTTGCTACATTTAATGAAACAATGTCATAAACCTACTGCAAGAAATATTTCGTACCTATAAATATGTCGGTTGAATTTCCTTGTATCCGGTATTTACAGACAAGTGTTTCCCACTTCTATCTATCTGCGGATACCCTATACTTTCCATAAACTTGACGGATCGCTATAACAAAAAAAAGCACATTAACTTTGAATGTCCTTTTAGAGGTTTATATTAAACTAACTAAAACTCACACGTACTCAAAGAAACCCAAGCATAGCTTTATCGAACTGAACTCTGTGGTTGACAGCGAAGTTGAGTGTCATTTATTGTTCTGAGAAATAGTATTTCAGTTACTTCCTTCGGTTCTCTCTGTTGAACTCTTACTATACTGAGGTTTCATAAATAAAATTAACCAACAACAGTGTCAAATTCGTGTACCAACAATAAAAACTACATCCATTGTCCCATTAGGATATATTACTCATTGAGAATTACGTAAAATTAGCTTCCTTTTTTCAATATTTGTGCACATAAATTGGTGCTCATAAGCCCACGTGGTTACAGTTGGGAACCAGTTTTCTACAATGTACGGAAATTCAATTAATTTACCCATAATGCCACCATTATGCGTGGTACCTCACAATGGTTTGTTTCAAGTTTTATGGGCTTATGGCATGTGGCACTGGTGCCTAGCTACTGAACTGCATAGGAGGTCTAAACTAGTACCTTTTTACACTGTGCTAAAATCGGAAATAATTGAGCTTCTCTGCTAAGTAGTGGTTTCTTTACGAGACGACAATCTGCTATCCTAAGTATGCAGTGGCGTTCCAAACATATCGCTTCTTGAGAATCCATTAGCTACTGATGGGGTAAGAACCTTTCTTTTGTTTTGAAATCTAAAGTTTCGTTACCTTTTTCGGCCACTTTTCCATATTCTGAGCCAAATGTATCTAGTCTTTACCCTCGCACACTTTTTCTTCGATTCCTATTTTCATATTTGTGTTTCATTCTCTTTTTCTCGAGTGGCCTCCTCCATTCAGGTCTGCTACATGCACAAGGGAACTTATACTCAACATTTTACCTACTTATACTAAACTAAGGTACCAACTGTTGTTGACATTAAATCTTCTGGAATACTATTGATTTTTTCTTTAACTTTTTCCAGTCGTCTTAAGTTCAGCTGTTTTTTTTTTTTGCATAAGTTGGTCACTCGATTTAACTTTCTACCATTTTGTGCACTGAATAACTGCTTAAGTGCTCCGTGGGACTTGAATCTCTATGATCTCCAATTTTTAAGGTTTATTATTATTATTATTATTAACAGACGCTGTCAGCTTACATTGTCGTGGAATAAAATTATTAGTAAAGATTAAATTATAATGGAAGTAAAAGAACAGGTTGTGGCTAATTTAAGCGATTGTCTGTGGAAGCACTAAGGAACATCAGGAAGAACTTCTGTCGTGGCTAAAATTTTAACCCGAGATCTCGCGATTAATAAGTATGAGTGCTATCCATGCGACCACAAGAGAAACGCCCTAGACATATATGTGAGGAAAACGTTGTAATGGATCTAAGTGAATGATATGATTCTCAGAGTAAAAGCAACAAGATGCAACGTTTCTCAAATTTATTTATTTATTTCTGTAAGACGCTCTACATGTTTCAGTCGGTTGTTCCGTCCATCATCAGGAGCACAAAACTGCACCGTTACTGCTACCTGCTGCTAGCAGTAGGTAGCAGTAACGGTCTGACAAACGCTGTATGTGCAGTTTTGTTCTCCTGATGATGGACGGAAAAACCGTCTGAAACATGTAGAGCGTCTTACAGAAATAAATAAATTTGAGAACCGTTGCATCTTGTTGCTTGTACTCTGAGAATATATTAGCGATGCACGGACCTATGAATGTCAAAAGAATTACATGAGTTGCTCTTGAGATTCTTCTTCTCCTTTCTTAAATACAACAACAAAAACAACAACAACAAGATGGGATATACGCGATTTCAGACTTCAGCCGTGAAGTAGATGAGACCTGCGAACTTCAGGGTTATTACGCAGCGAGTAGTGGTAATTATTACTCGCTGCGTAATAGCAGAGAAGAGCACAGTTCTCAAGATGGGGTATTGTTCACTTCTGTCTGCATAAATTGTGTCCTTGTATTGGATCTGTACCCGAAAAAACACAGGGAGTTCATATCAATGAGATAAGACAAATTTCCTTGTCCCAGAAAAGGTTTGTTGCACACGGAAAGGAATAAATGTCATCCCTCTACACCGCTATTGTCTGGTTCATTGTGTCTCTCCGATAACCTCATATCCACAATTTCTACCCTCGCCTCACCTTTAAATCCCTGCTACTGTATCGGGAACCCATCCCACGTCATATCAGTGTTTACTCTCTTGATGAACTGTTCTGCTTGGCTTCAGAAGTAAGTCCGCATTACCATTACCTAAGCTAACCTAACAAGTATCAGTATTTACGTGACTCAAATGTTTAATGTGCGAGTTTCAGCCTATAACAATTCGTGCTGTTTCTGGATTAGTATCAGCGTGTCACACGAGCTGTCACAAGTGTGCATACACAAACACAAATGCAAATTGGCACTGCTGTATCTATTATACATTGGAGGCTTATTATGTTACGTGGTTGGCAGAGGTCGTTTTTAATGCAAGGTAAATGTAGAGCGAGACCACAAAATTTTATGACGTAAATCCTTTGTGACATCACAGGCCAACGTCTGCAGAAATTAGAGTTGCATTTCGCATTTCATGAATAGCAGAAGTTAGAATGCGACACCGTAAGGGAGAGGCCTGTTAGATTAAAACCTGCTTAGTACAAACACCCTAAATTCGCCACTAAATTAAGTGGCGAATATTAGAATTTGTAGCATGATATAAGTTGTTTTACTAACTGGACACTTTACACTTTGAAGTCAGTTGATATAACAACATAGAATTCTGCTGAAAAGAAAGAGAGAAGATATATTTCTTCGTGCAACTGTATTATACCCTATAAAATATTTAATAACAACTTATTGCACGATGTTCTTATTAATCATTGATTCGACATGTTTCGGTCTCAGTTGTTAGCCTCTTCAGGGAGATGTGTGCAACAGCAGAAGACTGACGAGTTCCCTTAAGACGGATAAGAATTGAGGGCGAAATATGTAGGAGCAATAATTAATTAAAACATTGTGCAAAAAGGTAGTATTATATATTGTACATTTAAAAAACAAAACAACATTTGGAAGTGCAACTGTATTTGTGCACCGCTTTGCTATACGTAAAATAAATACGATGTTAGGCTCAGAACCTCGGCTGAGGAACGAAATCACGTTACAGGATGATGAAGTAGCACAATCATGTGACCTAGCATGTCAAAAGGTGAAGGTTAGGCGATTGGTTTGTGTGTGTGTGTGTGTGAATGTGTGTATGTATTTACGTATATATATATATATATATGTATGTATGTACTATGTATGTATGTATGCACTATGTATATATGTATGTATTTATGTATGTATGTATGTATGTATATATGCATGTATGTACGTGCGTATGTATGTATGCATGTATGTATGTATGAATGTATGTATGCACTATGTATATATGTATGTATTTATGTATGTATGTATGTATGTATGCATGTATGTACGTGCGTATGTATGTATGTATGAATGTATGTATGTATTTACGTACGTATGTATATATGTATGGATGTATGTATGTATGTACGTATTTATTTATGTATGTATGTGTGTATGTATGTATGGAAGGATGGATGGATGGATATCTGTAATGTACGTGTATACGCATGTATAAATATACGTGTTTATACGTACGTTGGTATATGAGTATTTACCTACATATGTACATACATACATATAAATGGCCTTATGTAGGCCTATATAAGCTTGGGTGCATTGGTTTTTAGTGATTGTGTGTGAGGGTGTGTTCATGAAAGCCTATAAATATATAAGTTAAAGTGTTCCCGTTACAGGCCCGGTGTGGCTCAGAGGGTGGGTATAGATATGGCTCTACTCTTCCATGACCGCGGCACTAGAAGGGGGTGAGTGGTCAGCAGCACCCCCCGGAGGCATTTTACCCCCGAGAAAGACCCGGTACCCATTTTTTAGGAGGCTGGGTGGGCCCCAGGGCCGGTCTAGATGGGCGAAAAAACTCGTCCCCACCGGGATTCGATCCCGGACCGTCCAGCCCGTAGCCAGTCGCTATACCGACTGAGCTACCCGGCCCATACATATATTCACATATATGTATGTATATTCTTTCTCGTCACCTTCTTCAAAACCCCACATCTTCAGCTAACCCAAGCCATTCTCTCGTATTAAAGGGAGTATTTTGTTTGTACTGCTGTGAGTCAGGTTTATGTGTCATTTCTAATGTATTTACTACATTTACATTTAAAATGTTATTTTCGTGAACATCCTGTATCCTTTCAGCCATCTTTTCTTTTGTATTTGTAAAAGAAATCTGCTTCCTCGATTCTTTGAGAAGGAGATACAAATTTAAGAACACAGCCTTCTGGGACGTGATCCTGTATAGACAAGTAACTTCCTCTTTCTGTGTGTCTTCATTTCCCTCTTTTGCATTTAGCCTTATAAAGCTACCCTTTTCAGGACGAGTGGTTCTTCTCGTATATTCAGATTCGTTTCAATATTCTTTCTATCTTTACCATTTTTAAACTCTAAAAACAAAGGCAAAGAATTTAGCCGTAACCTTGGTTACTATATTACAAAATAAAATCCCACAACTCTGAAGATCGTAATCTGGATATTTACAGCCGTGAGCATCTCAGATACAAAGTAACAAAGCCACTGTAAATAATTACTTATGAAATTTTCTGCTAAATTTTAATGTAATTTTTGTGAAGATTAGTTGTTAACTTAATAAAAACTTTATTACTTAATTGCACTCTCCATTTCTGTAAGAAAATTTTTGTCTGTTACTTTCTGATGCACCGTAGGCCGTACTTTAATGGCGCCGCCTCTCTCGTCACCCACAATAAGTCCAAACTCGGACTCGCACATAATGTATCCCACACACACACACACACACACACCACACACACACACACACACACCACACACACACACACACACACAAACA
>Ga0136643_10003922_pt1 | contig 20269 bp, 10 predicted proteins | sample TergutLab28metaG_FD_96883 | JGI IMG/M metagenome (GOLD analysis project Ga0136643, IMG submission 96883) | Labiotermes labralis P1 segment gut microbial communities from Petit-Saut dam, French Guiana - Lab288 P1 (version 3) (version 3) | ecosystem: Host-associated > Arthropoda: Insects >...
CTTAAAGAAAAATTTGGAAACTATACCAGGAAAACACTCGATAGATTCACTACAAAAGACAGCTATACTTGGAACATCACACATAATACGGAAAGTACTGCAATGTGAAGCTTGAAGCCTGAATGGTGGGGATCACCGCTGGTTCAAGAGAAGTACCAGGAAGAAATGCCCGTGACAGGAGACATACATATCGTATAATAATAATAATAGTTTGTACTGAATGTATGAGAACAAGTTGCAGACATACCATCATCTATAAGAGCACCAGCATTGGTTTCTGTGTTGTTACCATTCCCAGACATCAGAGGTGTGATCATATTATAGTCTTCGTCCAAGCTGATAAATGGAGCATTCCACCGAGGAATGGGCGTAGAGCGAGGAGTGGTACGAGGTGTTGTCACCGGAGAGGTGAAGAGGCTCAAGTTGGTTGGACTGATCACACCTGACACAGACATGGCACTGACAGGGCTAATGCTTGGGTAGCTGAACAACTGCAAAGGAAATTTATGTACAGTGTCACTAGCCAATGAGTTGCAAAGTATGAGACAGAAACAACCTCCATAAAATCTTGAGCAGTAAACAGAGCAATACGCATACATCATCAAAAATATCTCTTTAACTCGTCATAAATTTCTTGCAATCACTGCCACTTTAAATGTTTTTATGCTTATGTGCAGCACACATGCCAACAGGTCAGTTTATCCTATTTTTTAACTTCAGTGTCTGATGCAAGAGTATGGCATGTGACATGACAGATTGTTACAACCACATTAAAAAATATGTAAGTGATAAATACCCTATGATACATGGGTACATTTTGTACAATTAACTGTTGCTGAGAAACATCACAGAAATTTATTTATTCACACAGAGTGATGAATGGGTGTTCTAAGTATGTGTTATCCATTCCTGTTATTTGTGAACGAAAGACATGCTTGACAACAACATGTTATGGTATTGGCTTGTAAAGTAATGATAATTAATGTTTAGAAGGTTAAATACATTTCCCTATGTTAACTGCGGTGTCACTGTTTACATGTAGTTACATTAAGAGAATGGACAAATGAACATATGACCTGCAGGAATTGAAATATTGAAATCAGTAATCTTTCCACAGTGTCACCTCTCACACTAAAGGCCATTTTTGCAGATTTTCATTTCACAAAAGTGACACCATGATAATGGCTGGATATAAAGTATGAAGAGAAGATGAATATTAAAATTCAAAATTAATCTTTTCCACAGGACACAGGAGGCACAAAAAGTGTACTTACTGGACCTTGCTGAGTGTGGATGTGAGTGAATGCATACTCGCGAGTGACAGAGAAAGGACTGGTCACAACTGTGCGACTAGTGGGGATGATATCTACTGAGGACGATGTGGCAGAGCTGGCTACTGCCACAGGTGGTGACGGACTCAAGGCATTACTTGGGCCCCGACTATCTCTTGGAGATCCTTCCCCTCCTGCCATGGGTGGCGTGCTGGAAGTTGGTGGGGAGTTTGCAGCTGTCACAGTCAACTCCCCTGTATAAAATACAAACACAAAGTACAGTCTACTGTATTGTACAGGACTACAGATCCCAACCACACTTAACTTGGTATATGTTTGTGGAGAAACATATAGACTTACAGTGTCTAATTAACTTCATATTTTGAAGTTATAAACATGGCACTGGATGCCAATCACAAATTAGAGAATAAATACAGGCCACACAGAAGTTTTAGTACTGGTTTTAATTTTTATAGATGCAATATATCCCTCGTAGATTAGCTGATATAACTCACGAGAACTGAAGCAAAATGTGGACTGCAGGGTAAAGGTTCCCTAGAAGAATGAGTGGATTAACAAACCAAGAACTTATAGCTGAAGTAATCTGGTTGTATTATAGATATGCAACATGACGGACAACTATAATGTACAGCCAAAGGGGGGCTAGCATGATTAAGTGAAGAGACTATGAACATGTAAAAAATAGGAGAAAAATCTCTGACAACCATACATGTTGAAACAGCCACCACTGATGATAATAATGATGATAATTATGATAACAATGATAATGTTATTTTCATGTAACATATCTGAAAAGCAAAAGATGATATCTATGTGTTTTTGTTTCTTGGGAATACAGTTTTGCATAGTTATATTTCATTAATACTTATATCCAATGCCCAATGAAGCCATTACTGAAAAATTGAGTGAAATAGGAAAAAGCTTTCATCATGAGGTGGTATTTTACAGCATTTGTCCAACAATGGTTTTGGCCACAAAACTCAGAGAATAGAGAAATCTGCACAAAAAAAAAGACTGTTAATGGTGTTGTCTGCCAATCACATATTTACTTCTGATGTCAACATGGAAAGCCCTTTTAGACAAAAACGATGTTTGTTCCCCTCAGCTGAATGACTTGACAATACTGTCAAAAACTCAGATTATATAGCATTTAATGATAGGAAGTCCAATTACAGAGTTCAAAAGGACATGGAATGAAGTGGCTGCAGTCTACTTTGTGGTATAATCCTTGCATTTGCTGGGAGGGATTAAGAAGTACAAAAAGTAAAGTCTGTCAGAATAGCTAATCTCTGTACCAATATTCAAAACCATAACCTTCAGAATATGAAGCAGGAGTGCTTCCCACCTAACCACACTATTCAGTGCTCAGTTCATATTACTGTGTGTGTGAATGTGTGCATGAATTTAATTTTTGCAGAAACCACAGGCATCAGGTTGACAGGAAAACTATGTAAATTGTTTATGGTGGTGTCTAATATTTGTGGGTATGGAACGTGCTTAATGGCACCCTTCTGGTGCCTAGAATTTGGAGGTGGCTCCCACATTTTTTGAATATTTCTGAAACCCTTTAGTTAATACATTATTAATAATTATAATAATTATAAAATAAAGGGAGAAAAAACATTACAACATGTAATGGGCATAAAATTAACTTACTGTATGGTTTATATAACTATTTTATGAACTTTCCTGAAATTTGTACACTAAAGTAAAAAATTATAAATTCTTAAACAATACGAAGTTAAACTGATATGATGCATCCATGGAAGAAACTCTTTAACTGTGACAGCTGCGCCATCAGTGACTGTGTAATTAGGTGTACCACTCCAGGGTGCCAGGACAGCCAGATGACTTTTTGTATGGTGGTGCCTAATATTTGTGGGTCCTCAGTACAAAACCTGCTGCATGTTACCCTTTTGATACTTTGAGTGAGAGGAAGTAAAATTCCAATCAGTTTAGTGTTGTTTCAGATATTGTGGGAAAATGGGATGAATTTCAAATTTATCTCATTAGACACCACAGAATATGACCAATATACAGGTATGAATACAGTGTGCTGACAGAACTACATTCCATGGTAGAAACATTAAAAGCTGTGATATCTGGCAATGAATGATCCAGAAAGCTCTATCAACTGGAAATTGACTAACAGGCCCATTACATTCCACTATGCCATTTACTAGCAACACCCAGCACTGATTATAAGAGTTTGGTTATTAATTATTGGTGTATTGCTCATTTCTTTGGATTAGATAAACACCGCATTATACCAATAGTACTGAGAATTCACGAGAAAGTGCAACAATGAAAACAGGATAGGATATCAAGTTACAAATTAAATGGTTAGGTCTGTCAATGAGGCTGCAAGCTACACCAAAATGCACATTCAGTATAACATTGTAATACCTGAAAAATTACAACATCTGGCCACCTTCTGGCCCTGGAGGTGCACGATATTGCAACTTTTACTGTATACTGTACAAGTGACAATTATAATTCCTATATAAATTGAAACAACCACTCTAACTGCTCTTCATTCTTCATCAATTTTTTATATAAAAAGCATAACAATTCTCTATTTACAAAGTTTTATTCTTCCAAATAACAATATCTGTGATATAGATTGCTGCGTCAGGTATTACTGTACACACAAGTGTTTCTACAAAAGCATGATACATTTAAAGGATATGCATACAAGCAAATCTTCCTCAACTTAGACTAAGTAAAACATTAAGTTTACTCCAACTGAAATGTGTGTTGAAACTTAGCAAAGTTTTAAGGCTACAAAGTCAAACTGCTGGTGACAGGAAGGTCTAATAAACATCACAATGCTAACTGACAAATTTCCAGAACAAAGCAACTAGAATAATCTTGTACTATACAGTACTGGAGACACAGCAGGAACATATAATTTTTACATCTGCTTAGAAGAGTAAACACAAGAATATTATTAACCTTACAATTCTTTATGACATTTCTTCGTAGTCTTTCCACTGCACATTTTTTAAATACAGCTATTAGAAAAGATTAATATTTGGCAGTCAATGAATAGCCATCTTGAACTGTAATTTATATGTCTTGCCTTCTTCCACTGATACAATCATTCCACTTCCTTGACAAGGTGCTCTAAGATGTTTAAATGCCAACCATATGCAGCAACACTTAACATGACTACATGATATAAAGTTTTCCTTAACTGATATCAAGAATAAAACTTTTCTCTTTACCATGCACACAGCTACAGCACACAGGGATTTTAATAATTTAATCTCATGATTATAAAGAATATGTTGAAAGTAATTTACCAGAATTTTGTTTTCCAGCTTCCGAAAACGTTGCCTTTACAGCAATTTTGATTCTAAATAGGAAAAGCCATAACAAAATCTTCAGAATACAGTCTTCTTTCAGAAAAATGAGGGCAATGCATCATACATCTGTTGCAAGAATTTCAATGTTATTGAACTTTGGAGGTAGTTGTCAATGATATGTCATTTTGGTTAGAACACATATTGTACATAACCATTCATATTTTGTCTGTTCCTGAAATATTACTTAATTATCCATAACCCCATTGACAAGCATGTCAACATAGTAATGTAGATAAAGCCCCTGCAGACCCCATAGCATGAACTGCCCCCATGGGTCAGGGTGAGCACATACAGAATGCTAAAACTTGTGGATTGTTTTGAATTGGATTCTGTTTTTCTAACACAATGCAATATTCTGGATCTCTGTTATGAGATCTGGGGATAATTGAACTATTATATGGGGTAGCCCAGATTATTGAGTTGTGGGTAGGGGTGTCTGATTGGTTAGCTACAACACCGTGTTAAACCTGATAAAGTATTTTGCTGTATGTTGAGAATTTCCCAATAATATTTCTCCTAGTCCTTCATTAAAATTATATAAGATTTATTCTATTCGGATATTAATCTTAAATGTTATTACTATAAAACACTATTCATGCACTGACTTCCTCCAAATCAGAAAAAAAAGGGAAACATTTCTTTCAAATACATAAACTAGTGACATACATGAGTTTTAAAACATTTGCATTGCACCACCCATTATGAATCTGACTTGTGTTAGTTAATTCACTCAGACATCTAGTGAGGACACGGTCATGTTCCAGAATACTGTGTGACCTGACATGTGGAACAGAAGAATTGAAGATACATTTCATATGTGTGATTTCTCAACATGCCATACAAAACACAGTTCAAGATAGGCAATCATTTTATTATTGGTACATCAGAATTCCTCCAGAATTCTCTTCTCAGAATATTTGACAATAATCACTGTATCAGTAATGTGACCACTTTGTATTCTATACCACCACCAAATGCTGAATATTTTGACAACCACTTCTTGCTCCAACATCAGACAGCAATTCTGGTTTCCAGCTGAAATAATATGTATTGGTTCAATGTAACATATTTTACTCTTTATGCAGTTGGTTATACAGTATGTTAATAAAACAAAACAGTTGAATAAAATGCTTGCAGTTTTAACAATTATGTTTTGACCAATTCTTCTTTCTAGTTCATGTACATATATTCTTCCTTCAGTAAAATAAACGTTTTACAATTTCTCCATGTGGTTTATTTTCTCTAAATGATGATGCTTTCATCCTTGGTTATCAGTTGACATTCATAGTGATTTTTTTTTCACTTTATGTTGAGTTCACAGTACATTAAAATGCTCTTCAAATTACAGCAACTTAATGTGTTTCTCAACTCATCTCCAACTCACAATAAGCTGCTGTAAACCAACTGGTTTGATGGAAATGATAACACACGAATAATTTGGTGCTTTTGTCATTTCTTAATTTTCTGCAAAGCTACTGGCTTCAGTTTCCTGACAGTTATTTAAAGATGCTCCACCTGTAGCTATGTGCATCAGATATATAAGTATTTGTGCTGTGAGTTGATCACTGTAGTGTTGGAAGCCTTTCCACAAGATGTGCAGTGCTGCCTGTAGTCCGGTCTTCTCTCCAGCCCGCAACCTGCTGGAGAGGCAAGAGAGTCTTTTATCAGGCTGCCAGTTAGTGGTCAATTGTTTTGCTCCTACTTCATAACATCACTGACTCAACAACATTTATCAAGTTATATGAGTCTGCTAATAAATTTGTAAGAGTTTACTTTTTACTATTTTTTTCTCATGAACTGGACTCAAATAATACATGTCTACACAGTTACAAAATGTATTGATATCTTGATAATGTTAAAGAAGTTATGAAATTCCTAACTAAAATGCATGGACATGTTTTCTCTACTTGTGAAGCTTGATTAATGTTCATGAAATAATGAGCATGCGACATTTTGTTGCTGCTTAAGGAGAAGAATCATACATTCTAAGTTCATTCAATATTATGTGCTTTAACTTAAGGATTTTCAGTGTTATATCTCTCTTACTGATATGGTAAACACAATTTTTACAGGACATAAGACAATTCACTCTTTGAATTATGAATAGTTTCACTTGTTTGATTACTATCATCACTGTATCATGAAATTAATTGCCATTTTTTCTCTGCGGTATGAACAAATCACATACTTCTTGTTTTCAATGAGATCCAGCTTGCTTCGTAATGCACTCTCAACACGCAACTTCCAAGAGTCAGAAACACATGACTAGGTTTCCACCTGCACTGGTACTAATCTATCATTGTGCAGATTTATCTTCAAGTTGTAAGCACTGTTCACTGCTGACAATCAGATACCTACTACCATCAAGTGCGTGGCTCATACCACCTAACATGCAATAATATGAGTAGTAGTACATGATGAAATGCACCAGAAACACAACCAAGCACCAGACAAGTACTTCTTCGTTTCTGAACTAATACTAGCTTCCAGTCTTCATTTATTTTAGAAGTCATGCTCACAGCATACGAAGTATAGGAGGAACAAAATTGTATACCGTATAGAACATCTCAAATATTTGCAGGGTGAATTAAGAGATATTTGTGGAACCAAAAACAGTAAGTTATACATAATGTAGTAATGATTTAAATATGTTTACACCAACCTATCACAATAGCATATTTGGTATAGTGACTAGGCTATGGGCTAGACTGTCCGGGGTCCAAAACCCAGCATGGGCAAGAAACTTTTCTCCAAGACACTGAAACAGGCTGTGGGGCCCACTCAGCCTCTTTTTCAATGGGTACAGGGGTTCTTTACTGGGGGTTAAGTGTCCAAAGAGTTATGATGACCACTCACCTCCATCTAGTGTTGAGGTAGGAATGTGTGGAGCTACACCTCTACTACCCCTGTAATGCCTACACAGCATGCTCAGAGACAACTTTACCTTACTTGTTACTTCTCTACATTTAACAGGATAAATTATATGACTTAATATATAATATACCTTTGCCCTAATTATGCAAATACCAGCAACGCTTCAATACAGTTTCGAATATCCTACATATCAGAATCAGAATGTAGGATTTTTATGTTCATGACTGGGCTGCTTTACATGCTAATTACACAGGATAATTAAAACTTTAAAATTACTGTTTTTTGCAACAGCATTATGATTCACCTGTTTTCATGCATGAAAAACTATTTGGTGAAAAAAAAACCCATGATGATAATTTTTGATGCTCTGCCCACCTCTTACTTGTAAATAAATTGTAGTGCTCTTCACATTATATGTTTCAAGTAAAACATCTGTACTAAAATTTTGTTCTTCTTTCACTTAACTTAATGGACAGTATACTTATTCATATAAGACAACAATGTTTTATTTCTTGAAGATTAAAATTATAATGCTTATTTAGTTTTCTTGTACAATTTGATTATAAAACCTGGTATCAATTGTTACAACTGTTTTCATCCCAGCAGGTAACAGTGACAGAATTGGCATTATGAAGAATATGGCACTACAAACAGACTTTCACGAAAAGTGAACATAATTTCAAAATAAGTTTTAGCAACATATATCTGATATATAATACAAACATTGTTACTGATTATTGTTACATAAAGAATTTCAGGAAACCTGTTCATTTCGTTTCACACAATAATATACATGCAAACCGAAGCATAAAGTCCAGTCTTCAATGTCAACTTGCTTAATCTATATATTTTAAACCACCATATAACTATGCTGCATATTATCGTACCAAATTTCTTCTTATCTTCTGTGTCCTGCTATGATTGATACATATATATTGGCTCATACATCACTACTCCATGTGTTTTAATTTATATGTACTCTAAATTATGCTACTCTTATGAGTCACTGTTGTCACATAATTCCATTGTATTTTTAAACAAAATACAATCTGTCTTTCCGACATGACCTTATTGTTGACTGATTAATTGTCTAGTTGTTTGTCCTGATTAGTCAGTCATTCTGTAGAATCTGTCAGATGGTTTCTTTCATTTTGCTATCATTGATGTTTCTAAGTCATCACAAGCAATTATTTCTTTGCCTTATTTTCTACAGTTTGTATAAAATAATCAATTTATACTTTTTCATTTATTTGGTTCACATCTTCTTTGCTCTTGCTGCTTCTAGTTTCTTCCCTTCTCAGTTATGTGTTTGCAATTTTTCACTGTCCCTTGTTTTAATGGTGTGCAGAATTAAACATGCTGACAGTATTTACCAGACCACACTGTACTGTAGCACATGAAGTATACCACCTACACTACATTTTGCTGAAATGAATTTGCATAAGTATAACGACTCAGTAACACTAACAATGCTGAATCAAAATTTAGATTTGGTGATACATTTATTGTCTCCATAGTTACTCCTATAACTGCAGCTGCTGAAGGGAGGACGGGAAAAATTATATTCCACAAAAACTCCACTTTCAGCCTACGTACATTCAATAGTTCCTTAATTACTTCCAGTTCTGTAATACATTTCAATACTCTATATATAAGTGTTTAACAATAACGCTTATTCCACTCCTCCTACCACTATTTGCATTAAAATACAATGATGGATTGTAATGTGCTGGATCTCCTACCTCCCGTATGGAAAGTCTCCACAAAACAGAAAAATAACTAAAACATGATCTGATTTTATGTACAAATCTGACTATGCACTAATATATGTTAATACCACTTTATTCACACTGTTACAGTAATACATGCTTCAGCCCTCAAGGGGCCATCCTCAGGGAGTACTGATATATTTTGTGAGCAGGGTCAACAAAATATGTGTCCAGAAGTAACTATCACATTAAAGAGTAGCACGTTGTATGTTACATAGTGGTTCTGCTCCATGAGGTTGAAACATGTAGGAGTGCACAGTGTGAATAAAGGGGTGTTAACATATATAGTGCATTAGTCGGGCTTTTATGTAAAACAGTGCCATCAGTGCATGGAGATGGGCAAGATAAAGCCAGACACTGCACTTTATATTTCAAAGTTATATTTCATGATGCCACAACATCTGTACAGACCTTACTGTATAAGTTTTATTGAATTTTTATTCTGTTGAAAATGAAATGAGACATTACAGTATCTAACACAATCTACAGTTCAAAACTGATATTTCTCCAGGACAGCAGGCAGACATATCACAATTATGGTTACATGGGTTGTAACACAATGCAATCCTGAAGGCACTTCCTCCTCCTCCCCCTTCCCCATTTTTAAGTAACTACATTCCTTGTCATCCTGTCTACATAATCTGTGTGCATTTACACCTGAATCACTTTGATCCTGATTATGAAGGCAGCACATTCCTATGAAATGCGTTATCCACCATCGTGACACTAAACACTGCTGTCTCTTATATAAGCTGTCAGACGTAACTTGGCAAGTAAACAGAAAATTCAGGATGTCTTCCAAACACTAATAATTTGTAATGCATATGGATTTTTCTGTCTGTTCAAATAATGTGAAGTACTATAGACTACCATCTTCTAGGATGTGACATTGTGTAGTCTTGTACAAATTTACAGTTTTAGAGAAATATACTGCCTCCTTCTTCAAGGTAGCAGAATAGCTTCTCCTACCCTTAAGATGGTGGCAGCATATACCACCGAAACATCGGCAAATTTATACCAATCTACGTGGTGGCACATCTACGAAGATAGCAATATTCATAGACACTTCAACAAGGACATCAAATCTTGCATAATACAGAATGCAATCACTCGTTTTCTGTACAAAAACGTTTTTCAAATAAAGCATACTTGTACAACTCTTTATGTGCGCAGGTACTATACACATGAAATTTTTTTACTTTTATTATGAGAAACTCAGAAGCACTGTTTGCATGTAGCAAATTTCCAGTCCTCAATCTATTTTCACTTCATAACATCTGTTGTGCTTTTGCCTTTATTTTCTTGTCTTACTATTCTTCTGTGCATTGCAGATCTTCAACTACACTGATTTTCTTTCATTTCTCTTCATCTGTATCAAATATCATTTCAAAATATTAAACTCCCTCATCAATCTTCCGGAAAGACGAATTGTTTGCTACAAGTTCTGTAGTATAAAACGTGCTGCATATGACAACACCAACAAATAGTATTGAAAATGCTCTATATGTACAGTGTTTTCATGTGTAACACCTCATGCCTGACAACTTCTTGATCAAATTCCCTTATATACTTTACAAAATCTTCTCTCTGCTGCTCTGGCTGCTGGTACTACTGTCCCTTCATTCCGTTAATTCTGTTCTTTCACTTTATACATATGTAAATTTAACGTTTTGTCTTGCTTTAAAAAAGAAGGTCTGTTAAACATTCAATTCCTGACCAAACAACAGGTCACTATAGTAAAAATTCCTTACCACTGGTTCCTGCTGCATTACAGAACCAAGAGCTTAAAGAGTAAAATATGGCATAATATGATTCCATCTCTTTCATTATAAAACCATAGATTTTAATTTTCTTGCTATACCGCAATACAATTAACAAATAATGATGTCAACACAACAAATGCACAGACTGGATGTATTTGCAGATTCTGGCCGAAAGAATAGATACATCTGTGCCATGGACATGAAAGGCAGGACTACATTTTCTCCACAAGCAACAGGGAAAAGTCGCATGGTCATAGCAATAGTGCTGGCTAAAGACTGGTGTCAAGTTTTACTCCTATTGTGTCAATAAAAGTTCCAGGTTCAGAACTATGCATTCACTCACCTTTCATTAAAATTAGTGTCTTCTAGATAAGACCCATGTCTGAAGAATTAACCATTTGGCCTGGAAGAAGCAGGAAGTCATGAAAAAATACATCAGTTGACAAAATTATAAGCGACATTCACAAGTTTCTGAAAATCAGACATCTACTTCACAAGTCAATCTCACTTCATAAGGTACACAGCATTACATACCTATATATTACATGCATCTATCTGTTTATACCTAAAGTTATATTTTATAATTGTGAGATCTCTCAGCATAGAAGTTTAGCATTTTGCAATCAGCTCCAATTACAGAAAAGATAAGACGAAAGTCTGATCAATGTTTCTTTATCACATATACCTGCATAAAATGCCATTTTATGAGATGAACAATACTTGTTTATAAATTACCTTTTCATATGAGGCAGAAGACAAAGTTTTTCAAGTACTAGCAGTAAAACAGTATGTCTTTCTGTTACAATAGCTTGCCTGATTTGAATGTGTATGTTAAAATGCTGTATGTTAAAATACACACCACCGAAATGAAGTCACAAAACTCACTTGCACTTGCCACACACCTAGGTCATGACTGTCATAAAAGGGCCTATTGTTTAACTTATGAGATATGGTAACACAAACATTTGGCTATCTATCTGACTGACTGACTGACCAACCACCTGAACCATCCTCCTACTGCATGGCTAACACTGCCCCATTGAACAAAGACCTTCTCCAAGAGACTGCTACTGGATATTATTCTAAGCCAGATGAATTCAGTCCACTCTCAAATAGAATTTCATTAAGATTTACACATTTATGCCTGTGATGCACGTGCTGTCTTCTATACAGGTTGTCTGACCGAAAATGTGTAAGCATTTCTCATCATGCTCCTATGCATGCTGCATGTCCCATCCATCCAATCATCCTTTTATTTGGCATACTGCAAAAGTTATGAAGCTCCCAATTGCGGTATTTTCTCCAGCTTCCTGTCACTTCCTCTCTCTCATAGGGCCAAATATTCTCCTGAGTATGCTGGTATCCAACCTCTCAAGCAGACTGGTTCCTGTAAGAGGTTACAGCAATCTTGGCAACAGCTGTGCTGTTGCATCCTTCAGTTGTGGTTTATTTAATGCCACCGGAATTAGCTTCATTTATACAGTGGTGACTGCAGAATGATTGATAAGTAATGAATTGAAAATGATGTGGCAAGAAGTACTCATGGCTAAATTTAAGGTACTTTCTGCAAGGACTGAGGATAGTCAGTTCCATTTGGGATTTTAACTGAGCCCTACTGAAATACAAATGAGCAGCAACAATACTTGGGTGAACTTGATGTTACAGGAAGTGTTCTGAAACAGCCTATGGGAACCAGCTGAATTAGATATTAGAAATTCCTCACTTCAAGACAAATTATGGCAGTTTTAGTTGAAATATATGTGGGTTGGGTAGCTCAGTCGGTATAGCGACTGGCTACGGGCTGTACGGTCTGGGGATCGAATCCCGGTGGGGGCGAGATTTTTTGCGCCTGTCCAGACTGGCCCTGGGGCCCACCCAGTCTCCTGTACAATGGGTGCCGGGTCTTTCCCGGGGGTAAAGAGCGGCCAGGGCGTGATACTGACCCCTCACCCCCTTCTAGTGCTGTGGTCAAGAAAGAGTAGAACTCTACCTCTTCTCCTCCTGTGGGCTGTACAGCCTGTGCAGAGCCTCAGTGCCTGCACAAGGGTGCATTTTACCTTACCTTTACCTAGCTGAAATATATGGCATGTACAACTGAGTTTCATAACATAACATAACATAACATAAACTGTTTAAACCACTCTGAAGCAACTGAAGTGTACATACAATCTTACGCTTGGGAAGACAATGGTAACAGAGCAATCCCTATTACATTTGTTGTTTGTGTACCACGGTTTGGACTATAAAGATGACAACAACACTATGATGATGATGATGATGATGATGACGACAACAACGATGATGATGACAACAACAACAATAATGAAAACTTAAGGACCAGTATGACAGTTGTTCATGAATTTCTTGTTTAGCAGTACAACTCAGGCATAATTTGCTGTATGAAAATGAATAAGTGTATAAAATGAACATAGAGGTTGACCTAACAACTGTAATATCTCATATGTATTCATCATGAACCATTTACTAACAATGCAATTGTACTTAATAATACACCATTATGGACACAAATAAATAAATACTTATCTGTATACTAACACAGCTGAAACATAAAATATATTTATGTTTTGAATGAAAATAAAACTGGCCAGTTCACGACAATATCATATTGTGTAGAAAAAGTAATTTCTTGGACCCTTAAAGGTTATAGTTTTGAATTTTTGATAAGCTACACTTTCTGCATAACAAGATGCAGTTTACTGCACAGCTAATAATGAGAGTGCACAGCACAAAACCAGTAAGATTAAGTCAGTCAGTATTTACTTGCCCCACAGTTAGACAAAACTTCAACGGATGTTGAAAAAAATTCAATTCATTTTACTGCAAAAGACAATCTACAAGTGGAATGTGTTCATGGCTTACATCCCACACACCAGCTGTTAGGGTTATGCTGTGAAGACTGTTCCAACAAAACGATTGCACTTGTTTTCTGTTTACATAGCAGGCTGGAGGTCAACCACCTGGTATAAATACTTATGAACCTATTTTATAATATCTCCCTACGTTCGAGGTTTTAAGTTCTGAACCTCCTATCATGCATGCACCATCCCTTTTAAGGTTCTAAGAATTTCCCAAATGTTGCATCCAAAATAATATATCCATGTAAAACACAATTTTTAACAGAAACTGATATAGAAATAGGCCATACATATGAAAAGAGAAAGTCCCTTCTTAAATTAGCCATTGGATTAGTAAGCAATATAACATCCATAATTTACTGACAGAGTCCAGTTCATGTCCTTTCAAATTCTGAAATAGATGAACAGGTTTCCCAAAACTTGGTATGGAAGTCAGACCACTAAGGGTATCCCCAAAGTCACAGAATACTTTCTTCGTAACTTCCTACTGTCAGTTACAATAACATGGCAGACACCAAACCTAAAATGAAATTGCTCATGAAACAGCTAGTTGTCCTAACCCCCCTGATATACAATTTTACTGGAGACAGAAAAAACCTAACCAATGTTCAATAGACCAACACTTAAGCAGGTTATGTTTTTGTGAAAAGAAAAGGACAAGCAATTTTTTTGGAGGGAGGGGGCACAACATTTGGCACAAGGTGTGTTTGTAACCCAACTGCTGATTAATGTGGGAATCCCAGTTTGATGAATTTTGTTGGTAATCATAAATTGCTGTTTCATTAGTAAAATATGAATGTCATATAACAGTAACAATATGTCAAGGTAACATCAAAGAACAAAAAGAAAAATTACTAAAATTCTTACTAAATACTACCTTCATTACTGAAGCAAAAGTGAGCTTTTTTACCCATATTAGTAATCCAAAAATTACATTTTAAAATACTAACCTCACACTGAGGATGCATCTTCCATATGGTGCCTGTGGTGATGTAATGGGGTCTGTGTCTTCTTACTTCTTGGCAGATTCACAGATTCTGATCACATTTATCCATACATAATATTATTCGGTTGTTTCAGTTCACATGCTGATGTCACATTAATGCAAACAGTAGATAAATATTTAGGAAAATACAATGGCTAAGTTGGAGTGATAATGAGATACACCAGGCCTGACAGTGTGTAAGTCTTTCTCTGTTCTGAGAAGTGTAGTTTATGACAATGTTGGTGTGAAAACATAAAATTATTTGTGAATAAATGCAATACATATTGGAGGAATCAATAAACCGTTAATTTCTACCTCCTTCTGAAGTGTCTGAAGAAGGAATGCATCAAGAAAGATGGCTATTTTAGCAAAAATATCACATGAAACCATCTGTAACTTTGATTACCCCGAAATGGAACACAACAAATATTACCACTGAGTAATAAACGACTGTACATAAAATATTGTGCATGTATTTTAATTACAATAAAATATTCAACTTACTTGTAACTTAGATTTGTTGTCACACTTTATATTAACTATGATTTGCATCTCCAATGAACATACCTCTCTAACGGCAATAACTACTGTCATCGTACTGTGATACAAAAGACACACATGAATAATGTCTAACCAACTGCCGAAGTTGCAGTTATCTACCAATACAAGTACAAACCATCTTTCAGCATATATTATTTGTTCCAAACGATCCCAGCATTTTATGCACAAATCTGTATATTCTTAAAATCACAACAAAATGCGGCATATTGCAGTTCAACCTAAATTTCAAAATATTTTTAAAGTAGTACCTCAACACACACATTGACACAGTAAACCAAACAAACAAAGAGTTTCAACAGCTGCCTATAGATAGAACGTATCATCTGTTACCAATTGTGCTTAAGGAAATAAAATAATTACAAGAAGAAAAATTATACGGGAGGGCATTTAGAATATAAATAAATATGTTAAAACAGAACATTCATTTACATAATATCCTTACCAGAAGGTACTGAGTAATAACCTCTAATATCTACCAACACTGAAGGTTGGATGTTCTTCGATGTGGCATGTGAGTAAATAACAGAAAATGGTTCATGTTCCATTTATTACCACTTTTGCATGTTGTTATTTATGTACAATATATTTGGTTAGGTTTTGTGTTCAGTCTTCCCCAGTTCATCTCCTGCAACACATTACAGCCTTTGCTGTTTACTGCTTACCCTACAGTCACACTTACTAAAAACAGCAATCAAACAGATGTGGACATTGGTTATGACAACAAATTAATTTGCACAGCATACGATACAAAAAAATCACATTAAATAAGCCTCTGAAACTGAAAATTTCTTTGAACTGCAACGTTATTAGCTGATCCCAGTGGCTGTGCTGTCTAAGGTGCTGGCCTGTAGTCCTTTTATTTTGCTTGATAACTTAAAAAGTGTTAATCACAGAAAATTAATAATTTTCACTTAAAATATACAGTTTGATGCCCAATTTTCTGCCCCTTGGCCTCTGCTGCACAAGGCAGCCACATCACTTGTCCCCTCCCCTCACTATGCCTGTGGGTTTTATGTCATATCATCAAGATATGAGTGTAAAATCGTGAAGGTGGGACAGACAAATACATAAACTTGGAGACACTGATGTACACTGAAAGTAGTAACAAATAAACGTTTTTATATATTTTAAGGAAGTAATGAAAATGATACAAAATTTATCTTAAAAATAGGCTTTGAAGATGTAAACTGAAGTGAAGTGACTTACGATTGGGTCCAATAACAGTATTTTCAGAGCAATATTTAAAATCTTAAAACTAGGACTCTGTTAAAGCATGACATTTCTTCACTATCTACATTACCACAAAACATCCAATACTGTATTCCTACACTTTACTAAGTGTAGAATTATTTCTTAGAATGAAAACAAAGCAGCTAATGTTTGAAACTTTCATACAACATACTTAAATTTACTGTTACAACTTCATCTGCTTCCACTGAAAACTTATTCAGATGTAACATTATCACTAAGTGTCAAGACTGTCAAAATTGCTGACACATAAAAATGCTTTCAGTTATAAGTTAGTATAGCCTACAGTTTTTTCAACATTAACCAAGCTCCTTCCATCATTATACTTACAAATTAACATATAAAGCATTGCATGGTGACAGGCTATTAACACAGGCAAAAATGCTGACACCATTTGACATACATGTAGCACAGGTGGAGGCCAATGTACTGCCCCCCCCCCCCCGCGCACGCGCGCGCCCACACACACACACGCACCCGCGCGCGCACGCACTCTCTCTCTCTCTCTCTCTCACTCTCTCTCTTCAGAAATCCTATATTACTTCGGTAATAGGATCAATATAACCAACACTGGGTCTGCCACTGGACACAGCCCTGCTTTGGTGCCACCCAATTCAACATGACCCATTTCCCCCAGAACAAGTTTAATATATGCTCTTACATCTTCGGTGACTTTCTACCTGACAACCGTCTGAGAAGTTTTCTACTTCAGATTTTATACAGGCTGTTACTTTGCAGGCATCTGAACTGTCTGTCCACTCCATCACACATTCTTTCATTTTACTGCAGTATTAATATCATGTGACCTGCATTATTATGATTATTACGTTATACCAGCCTCCCAGATCTCAAACTACATGACATAAAATCACAGATGACAGCAATCTTTATTACTTTCTTATTTCACATTTTGATCTCTTAACCTCACAGGAATGTAAAGCTGTCCCTGTGCCAGCAATGAATGTGTACAGGTGGGAGTAGAGGTACAGGTAGACTCATTCTTAACCTCAGCATTAGATGGACATTAATGGCCAGCTTCACGATCTGGCTGTTTTACCCTCTCGGAATAGAGCCCCCAATGCCCACAGAACAGGAGGCTACGTGGAACCCAAAGCTGGTATGCATGCTTTAGAGAAGAGAAAACAAAAAGTATCTTGTTCTTGTTGAGAAATGAACTATGATTCCTTGGTTATTCATTCTGTGGTGCAGTCTCCTCACAGGCTACGCTATCCCAGTTCAGACACGACAGTGGGAATGTTTAATTTCACACGGAATTACATATTCAAAAATACCTTTATATTGTTTTTGTTGATACTTATACATCCTCCAAATTAATAGGTCACTGTTTATAACATTCAAGTTGATCCCCATCTAATTATACAGAATTTCCTTTGTTGCCTTATACACTTATGTAACATTTGCTGTTATTTATCATTTGGTATTGCGCATAATCCATATACATGAACTTATTATAAACTTATGTAACACCTATAGTTATCTAGAATTTGTTACTGAATATAATCCATACATACATATATCACTGTATGACATAAGCAGTACAATTTTGAATCAAATATTGAAATTGCCTGTTGCTTATGCAGTACAACATTCATCTAAACATGAATGCTTTATCTTAATATTTTCTTCCATGGAGTATCATGTTGAAAAACACATGGGAAACAAATCTGCATTTCAGAAACATGCAACTGGAAGTGATGTCTTGGTTATATGGACACCAGCCCTTATGCTTCTTATGTATGAAATAACAACACTAAATTAAAAGCATGATCCTGACAGAGTGAATGACATGGGAAGGCACTACACAGTAATCACAGCAGTGACATCTGTAATCCAAATACCAAGAAGGACACAGGCAAACAGCACATCGTGCAATAAAATTTAGAACTTCTCACCTGTAGATCGGATGATGGCAACAGGACGAGCCATTGGTGGTGGAGGTGGTGGAGGCAGCATTGTGCTAGGATAGTACTGAGATAACTTTGAAGGACTCCGAGAAGGTCCTGGCTGAGACTGAAAACAACATATGTGCTCTTAATATTCATTCCTGTGAAGCCAGTATGATTTTTCTTGACATGAAGTCACTGTATGCCTACATTCAATAGGGTTCTGTATACAGTGTGAAAACTGAAGATGGTGTGTGGTGAGACCATCCATATCACTGTGCATACACTGTGATCAGTGGTACACTGTAAATGGCACAAGGCACACACATACAGATCTGCAGTGTAAGTTAGGCAGGGGTATGGTGATCTATTGGCAATCATACACAATGGTGTGATCAGGAATTTTTTCTGCTTGGTGGAGGAAGAGAGCAGGACAATTTGCTTAGGAACTTGTACCTTTAAGGCACAAGCATAAATTTGTATGCAAGTTAATGGATGCTACTGTATTTAGGATGGAAACACAAACTTGTTAAAATAATTCCAGTTTTTTATTTTAATATTTTGTATATTAGGAAAAGGGCCAGCACTGTCAGTATAGTGACTAAGTTTCAGACTAGATCAGCACTGTCAGTATAGTGACTAAGTTTCAGACTAGATGATCTGGAGTTCAGTTCGTGGCTGGGTCAGGAGACTTTTTTATTCCCGAGAACGTCCAGACCAACTTTGGAGCCACTCAGTACCCTATTTAATGCACATAAAGGTTCTTTCTCCAGATGGAAGTAGCCAAGGTGTGAAGGTGGCCACTCACCTCCACCTAATGTCAAGTTATGAATGAGTGGAGCTATACCTCTACTCCCTTCTATGCCTTTATTTATTTGTTTATTTATTTAGCTATCATATATTATACACATTCTTGAAAAGTTAAAAAACATACTCAATATAGAATAAGTCAATACAATCAATCAAAAATACATATAGTAATAACAAATAGTAAGAAGAGATTTTAACCGACATTGTGATAAGCTGGACTATGAATACACTGACTTAAAATTTTATTGTATACACATCAATGCAAACAAATATAAATAATACTACACAATAGAAACATTTAAAACTGAGAAAGCACATAATGAAGTTTGTGTATCACTTCATTAAAATCCTTCAGTGCCGCAACAATAATAATAATAACCACAACAACAACACTTCAACATATGCAAGGAAACAGGGGTACAATTGGACAAAAAACACTGGTATGAACATGTGCCAAAATCAGTAGAAACAAGTCAAGTAGGCAAGGTAACCATATTGTGGAATCAACAGCACAAACTGAAAGAACTATCCCCAACAACAAACCAGACATAATAATCTGTGATAATGAAAAGGGAACATGTATGTTAATAGACGCTGCAATCTCAGGAGACAGAAATGTGATTAAAAAGGAAGCCGAGAAGATTCTAAAATATAAAGACCTTACTATAGAAATACAGTGCATGTAGAATGTAAAAAAAAGGTGATACCAGTAATAATAGGGGCGACTGGGACTATTTCAAAGTCATTTAGAAAATACGTGAGCAACATACCAGGAAAACATGAAGTCAAGGAACTCCAGAAAACAGCCATATTGGGCAC
>Ga0136643_10003926_pt1 | contig 20261 bp, 11 predicted proteins | sample TergutLab28metaG_FD_96883 | JGI IMG/M metagenome (GOLD analysis project Ga0136643, IMG submission 96883) | Labiotermes labralis P1 segment gut microbial communities from Petit-Saut dam, French Guiana - Lab288 P1 (version 3) (version 3) | ecosystem: Host-associated > Arthropoda: Insects >...
ATTTTCCAAAGCGTCATAAGAAATGTAATTGTGTTTAGAGTTCATAGGTGTGATATTAATATTTTTAAATTAAATTATTGAATATATTTTTTTTGTTTGAAGTTTTAGTTTTATTTTTTTTTTTTTTTTTTTTTTTTTTGTTACTAGGGTGATTATTAAAAAAAACAGGATTTTATTTAATTTCATATCCTAGAATATGTCTCTGTGTTGTACAGAATACCTTGGAGAAATGTTGTGTGTGCATGAGGCCAATATTGGATCGAATTTTACGAGCCACTGGGAAGCCGTATCATCCACAGTGTTTTTCTTGTGTCGTTTGTGGGAAAAGTCTGGATGGCATTCCATTTACTGTGGATGCAACAAACCAAATTCACTGCATAGAGGACTTTCACAGGTAGGCCTTTGTTAGTGATCAAACAGCCAGCCATTCAAAATTGAAGTTTTGTGTGATGATAGACTTTCTTGACCTGTCTAGCCTGCAGCAGTATGAAGCATGCTTGGCATGTGGTGCACCATAATTTGCGGTAAGCTAATATGATAGCATGTAAAGATCATGAAAATTAAGTGTCTGATGTAACATTGCTACACGGGAAATATTCCATCTAATGGTTGTCCTAGAGGTAGTGAATTTCAGCACCACATTTACAGAAGTCTTAAACAAAGTAACTGCATCATACCAATGATTACTGCCCTGTCTTGACATGTTGCACATGAATAGTTTTGAAATACTGATTTTGATGTGTGTAGGATCCATATATATTTTAAAATTTTATTACAGTAATTGCTGCACTTCATTTTAAGCACCTGTCTCTTGTGAATATCATTTTTATTAGTAGTATTAGTAGTAGTGGTGGTGGTGGTAGTGGTAGTAGTATTTTGTGTCAAGATGGTGTGCATGGGCAGAAATATTGAAACTTAACTAAATCCAAGTTGCGTGTCTTAATGGCAGTTTTGTATAAGCAGATGGTATATGGTGTAGATGGAGTTACTGAGGAATTACATGCAAGAATTCAGATCTGGATATAAATAATTGGATTAATGTAATAGTCTGCAGTGATGACATTGGTAGTGAAATGCTGTAGTTAGAAACAAATGCTATCTGTTCAACACCCAGTTGTGTCTCAGTAATAATGATAACATTTTGGTAATAGCATATTAGTAGGCCTAGAGGCAAAGATACATGTTAAGTTGTCCTGCATGCTATGAAAACATATGGGGGAGTGGAGTTATAGCTCCATTTATTCCTAACCTCAGCACTAGGTGGAGTAAGGGGTCAGCATCACACCCAGCTGCTTCTCTGCCAGGTAAAATGCCCCCATTACCCTTTGCGTAGGTGGCTGGATGGGCCCTGGAGCTGCTCAGGGCGCATTGGAGAAGAGAAAATGTCTTGCCTATGTAAGGAATCAAACTGTGATTCCTTGTTTCAAATTTGTCCATTTTGTGCATTTTTTGTACATCAGTGTACTCAATTTTTTGCACCAACCAAATTCACATTGTAAAATATGTATACATTTTAAGGCTGTATCTCTGACATGTTTTGGTACAAGTGTACCTTCTTCACAGAGCACATAATGCCAGATTTAAAACCTATTATTTACGGGAGTCTGCAGTCTGTAGTAGCTCTGTTACTAATGTCAGTTATGTATAAAGTACAACTTGTACAGATTTTTAAAAAACTTGTGGTTACATGGTTAAATATGATTTACACAAAGTAAATTACTGTTGTTGCAGTTGGTAGTGGAAACTTATAGTTATGTGGCACTGTGTGTTTAGGTCTCTAGTGTGTATCTCAATCTAAAGTGGATTGGGTCCATGTGTTTATGCTGTGTCGTGTATCGGGGGGCCAGCAAGATACTTGGTAGAACCTTGTAAATAGCAGCTTATCATTGGTTTTAAACCTGGCATTATGTGCTGCCTGAAGATGGTACACTTGTACTGAAATGTGTCAGAAGTAAATTTTAATTTAATAATTTTTCAACAAGATGCAACTTACTCAGTTTATTACATTTCTGTAGGCAGCTTTACATGTTTCGGGTGTTGTCACCCATCATCAGGTATTAAATCAGTTCCAACTCAACAACGAGAGCAGATAATAGTAGATACAGTTAATCAATACCAGAAGCTGTATTTACAGTTGTACGAGCTACTGATGATGGGTGTCAACACTTGAAACATGTAGAGCTGCCTTCCGAAATGTAATAAACTGAATAGGTCGCATCTTGTTGGAAAATTATTAAATTTGATTCACAATGCACGGACCCATGTATCAAAAAAAAAAAGTGTCAGAAGTACTTCCTTAACATTTGTATGTGTTTTATACTGTACATTTTGTTGGTGCAATAAATAGAGTACATGATTCCTTGGTTGTCCAGACCATAGCCCACTTGCTGTACCGACTGCGCTACCCTAGCTCCAGTAGGACTGAAGGTTCCCTAGACATTGTTGTACACTTGGATTTTTCTTTCATTCATGCATTTGAATTGTTAGGAGTTTTTGTATATGTGCAGTGCTGTATTTAAAATAAGTTGTTGTGAATTAGTAGTGGACAGGGCATTCAGGTACTGGTGCTATGTGAGTTAACACAGAGGTGATTAATGATAAAGTTGAATTAATTTCTGTGTATGTATAACTATTCTTCAACATCAGTTGTAACACAGACATGTTTGTATCGTTTAGTTATGAAAGATCATGGGAATACTTATTTAGAAGAAGTTGTATCATTTCTGTATAGAAATAGCCACAGTAATGTAGGAACTAGGGGACATGGCTGGTTGGTGTTGTCACAATTTATGGACATTACAACCAATTGGGAAGATATTCAGCACTGTTAGTGACCTATAGGTAATTTTGTTTCTTACCTGAGGCTGCTATAGTGGAGAATATTTTATCATTATTGAGGATGTTTTTGGTTACCTGTAGGTAGGTTAAGGTGAAGCAGGAGACCCAGCTTCATTTTCTGGTTTAGATAATAAACCTTTTAACTTACAGTGTAATAACACAAGTGTCTAAGAATATTATAAGAACAAGACATTGCTAATTTAATCCTTCTGATATTCCAGGAAATTTGCACCTCGTTGCTGTGTATGTAAATTACCAATCATGCCAGAGGCAGGACAGGAGGAGACTGTGAGAGTCGTTGCTCTTGACCGTAGCTTCCATATTGCTTGCTACAAGTGTGAGGTGAGATGCAATTGAAGAGTACATGGAGAAAAGACATAATGATCTAAGTGGTTTAAGTAACAATGTTTACTTTCCTTTCATTTCCTTTATTTATTTCTCAGTTCTTAGCATTGTCCTTTTCCCTATGTCTGACTTGTCTTTTGTATCATTACATTACTTCCTGTATTGAAGAGCATGTAATGCACTTCACATAAAACTGTCTGAAGGGTGGTATTTTTTAGAAATATTACTTATTGCTCTCACAAGGGGATCAATTTATAGAAACTCTGTCACATCAGACATGCACTAAACAAGCTGTCTTTACAGGACTGTGGTCTAGTGTTATCATCAGAAGCAGAGGGTCGTGGATGCTATCCTCTGGATGACCATGTGTTATGCAAAAGCTGTAATGCAAAGAGAGTTCAAGCACTCACCTCGCATATGACAACTGAACTCTAGGATAAGGTGTACAGAAATTCTCTGAGCAATGTGAAGACCTGTGTGGATACTGACATAATGTGTTGGAGTGTACATTAATGAAGGGTTGAAAATGTATAGCAGCAAGAATACGTAGAAGTATATCGACTTAAGGATAATGTGTCATATTTTATTCCTGCCCTTTTTTTTTTTGGCCCCAAAGCGTAAGATACTTTAACCTTTAAATGACGGGGTTGCTATATGAATTTTAGCACGTTGTTTATGAAAAATGTATTATTTGAACAAAAAAATAAAATTATGAAATAAATGGCTTTTTGTGGAAAATAAAGCATAGGTTATGCAGCATGTCTCAAAAATACAGAAAATTTCCTTGTTGCTTAAATATATAAAATGAATTTATAGGGTTGTTTTGTACATTCATTCATGTATGTGAACACAGGTTGTGTGGGGGTTCAATCTTAATTGTAGTTAAAGTAGAAAAGGATAAACAATGCCATATATTATGTATAATAGTTACGCACAGAATGTTATTCTGATAGATCAGGCATGTTAAAGTAGTTTGTGTATGTCGGCCGCAGTGAGCTGTGAGATTTCACATTGGACTGCAAAACTTTAAAAATAAGTATAATGGCTTTGTACTATAAAAATGCTATGTTACTGTAAAGAAGGTAACAGGTTTTGCATCTCATTCTAAATCTAAAAGAAATCTAAATTAGATTATCCTGTCAAATACTGTTGTGATGCCTCACCTATAAGGAGATGACATTCCCGAAACTGGACAAAGTTTATGCACATTTAGCTTATTAATCTCAGGTTTAAAATTTTCTGTCATTGCCACTTCATAATTGGTGACAAGTGCGTGTTAGTCATTGACTGTCAGAGCTGTAGTTTTGTTTTATGATTGAAAATAAATGTTAACACAAATATGTGTTACAAAACATTGCACACATTTGGCAAGCAAATTAAACAATTTTTAGAAATGAAACAAGTAAAGTCATGAAATGGCAAAGAAAGTTTCTCTTAACACTTTGATATCTGATTTTATGACCTTATTCAGTTGAACATTCTTGTTATAAATTGTAATCTGTGGTCTGTTTTCATGATTTCATTTGAAAAGTTTCACAGGCTACCAAAAGAATTCAAAACAGGCCATGCAGGGCCTGTAGTCTACCAGTTTGACATGCCTGTTGTAGAGAAAGTTGAAGTATGTTGATTGATTCATCATATTTATGAGTAGTTAAAACATATTCACACAATAGTTTTTATGAAATTGGTTTTGGCCACAGACAAGTGCAAACATAGCATTGAATGTGGCTCTCAATTTCAGCCTTTTCATGTATGTTTGTTCAGTAAAGCTGTGGTTCTGCTAATGCAGCATGCCATGCAATTGCTGCATACAACAGCTGCAGTATTGGACATAGACATTTCTGCTTCAGCATTTCAGTTTGCCTGGGCAATTAGTGAAACTGTTGCACAGTGTCATGTGTTTCCACTGCAGCATTTACTACTGGGACTAGTTAGTAAGTCAGCAGACACAGCAGCAGTTCAGCATTTTCTGCTGGGACTAGTCAGTCAGTAGACACAGCAGTAGGGCTTAACTTCACAAACTATATAGCATTTGTCATATGGACATCATGGGATCTATTTTGAGGGAGGGTGGGGGGGCAGAGGCTGTGAATGCTCCTTTAATGCATCTCATTACATTCAGTGATTCAACTGCAGCAGTACTGTTACTGGCACAGTTTGAAGGACTTCCAAGTAAAACTGTTGAAGGTCTTCAACATGATAACAAATTTCCAGTGGATCCCATCCCCTTTGGGTAATGAAGTGGCAGATTACTTAGCGAAGAAGGGAAAACAGTTAACCAAACATGTACATGTAAACTGTCAATTCACTCTGCCAAACTAAGAATAAAAGGAAACATGTAAGCTGACCTCTCGAGACATCCATCACAAACCCTGGAGCAAAATGGTTAAGAACAAAAACATATTGTCTGATGTTCCAAGAGGAGATTCAGTAGCATCTTTTTAACTAATCACCAGCCATGATTATTTAGTGGCTCACATGTACAAGTGGTCAATTTAGCTGTCCCAAATGTGTGTTGTGTGAAAAGAAGGCAATTCAGTTATGTATCCCCCCCACCTTGCACAGGTTTAAACTTGAGGCTACTCTATCAATTGTGAAATTATGTTGGGGTTCTATAAGGTGAATGTAATTCCCCCAAGTGCCCGAGCATTAACAACAACAACAACAACTACTACTACTACTACTACTACTACTACTACTACTACTACTACTAGTACTAGCAGTATTTATATTGCTGCTGCTATTACTTTTCTGTCCCACTTCCACCAACAACCTTCTGTAGTTTCCTTCTTGAAAACTTGAACAGATGGATAAGGCAGATGTAAATATCAGGTCATAATTTTCATTATCTGTACTGTTAGGAGAAGAAAGTCAGCTGATGAAGCCACTTCTGCTTCTACTTTTGCTATCATAAGCAAGCTTGTGCTGCAGAAATGGTAAGGTAAAAGTGGCAGTTAATCAGACTTATCTCTTCAGTTACAATGAAATGCTGTAGTGTATGTATGTTGTATTTTCATGAACTTTCAACACACGACAAAGGCCATGGGTCGAGTAGAGTGTGTGGTTGTTGACTGACCGTACGCTTTAACTGCTACTGAAAAAAAATGAAGTTCTTAGAGGTGATCAGGTCTGCCAGTGTGGAGTGATTTTCAGAGTACTGGAGACTTGCTGCCTTTGTTATCAGTACATGTACATACAACAAATATTGCCATTAGGCATTGTGGTAGGTCAGTGGTTATGGTAGCTGGATCTGTCTGAAACAGAAATGTACACCATGCTGATACATCTGATCACCCAAGTGACTTAATTGTTTGTTGAATGCTTAATGGGATCCAAATGACCTCTTGATTCTGTTCACTCAAGTTTTGTTAGAGGAGAGAGACTAGATAGCTATTAGATTTACAGAAAGAATTGTTACTAAATGAAAATATGAAAGATGGTAGTCTTTCACTGATCTTAAGTGTATGCTTAATAGGAACTGGCATTTAGTCCTTACCTAAGGAACAGTCTTATTGCTTTTAAGTTGATGGTTTTGGGAAACAATTTCTGACTGCTCACACAAGGAAAAGATTAGATTTGTATTATGAATAATATCAATAAATTATACTCATCTCCACTTCCATCATTTGTTATGGAATAGTGCTGTTGTCTTCCTTTATGTTGATTACTGTATTTACTTCTCTTAATTTCTGCATATTCAATAGGTGGCAGATGGTTGTTCATTTATGCTACTGTATCACATGCCAAGGTCATGAATGCAGTATGGGAAGAAGACTGTAATTGTGAGTGTGGATATATAGCACAAAGCATTTATTGTCTCTTTTTAATGTTTTATCCCAGCCTTTTCCTGGAGGGGCTGAGGAAACTTGAAAAACACCCATTGTGGATATTTGATCCCAATTCAGGACTTAAAATGTGGGTGTTGAATGTAAAATGAAATTTCCCATTCTTGTGTGTCCTTCCATAATGTATAGTCTGTATTTATTATGTATTGTCACTTGGCCCATCGAGTGCATTGTTGGCCTTCCTGCAGGTCTTTCCCTTTCATTTTAAGTTCATGGTCACTTTGGTTAATCGGTATTCATTTGTGCCATCTGGCCAAACTGGTCAAGTCTTTGTAGTGTACTTTGTACTGCCTCTTGTAATTTTTACTCTATTCCTCACAGTGTTTCTAAAATACCTGGTTAAGACCTTGATAGGTACATCAGCTGTACTCATTTAGAATTTTCGTTGTTTTCTGAGGCAAATTCCAGGAAAGCTTAGAGAAGCCATGATTACTACCTTCCCAGTCATTTATATTCACTGCATATAATCATGCTGTCATCTTGTACAGTGCTGTATAACATCTGCAGTTAATGTAGCATTGGTTAGTTACCTGAGAATAAACCATGTTCAGTTACCGTCAGGTTTCCCTGTATATCCTGAACTTTTCTGTCTCCAGTAATTAAAGTGTTTACATGAGCAGCTGGCAAGTACATAGATTATGCATGTGAATATGGTATAGTGAACCATTGCAACAAATGAAAATGTTGATCACTTTTGAATCCCAGCTTTGGGCCATTGACTATATAGAAAATGAATATTCCTAATACTGTCTTATAATGGCTCTGAAAAATCTCATAGTGTATTAAGTTTTCAATTATACTGTAAGGCTATACATAATACTTGATTGTGTGCTATTAAAAATGAATATGTGATACGATGTTTGTGTGTGTATATGGGTCCTAATGGTAGAGTGAATGCCATAGTTACATTATGGTGAAATATGTATCTTAGTACTGATTTAGGTAAGGAATGGGTAAGAATGTCAGGTTATGATGTGTATGACAGCTTTTTTGTACAGTGAGTAATTTTTAGTCAGCTCTAAATGCTCAATTTGGTAATTTTTAAGGTGATCAGAGAAGTGTCTTTAATTTAGGATTTCAGTAGGTTCAATACATCACAGGAAGAACAGCTGTCCCAGGGTTAGGTTACAGCTCAGACCGTGTTTGTGAGGTCCAGGGTCTTTGTATTTTTGGGTGTTGTCCCCCATCCTCTGAAACAACTGCTGTCTCCCAGGCCCACTCAGGTAGGCAGTAACTTAAAATGTTGGTTTAATATTTCCCAGAATAACTTGTTTCACATTATTTCATGTTAATCCATTGACATGCTCTGACAGCAACATAATGCCCTCCTAGTTGAGTGACATGAGTTATGTTGATGGTTGTGACTGAAAGTTAAAATACACTCATAAACTTTTTGGGTTTTCACAGCACACATATTCCGATTATGATCCTATAGATTTTAACACCGTGTAGTTTTATAGATGGGTACAGATATTTAAAAAAACACTCTACCTCCATCTTCAGTGTTGGGGTCCAAGTTAGGACTGATGCCTAAGCCAAATTTAGGATTACCATTAGGAGAATTTTCAATCATATTCACTGGGAGAGGCTTGAAATAAACCACATTTATGAATTCATAAGTTAGTAGTTCTCCCATTTGCTGCATGTAACATTTATTCAGCCAAAGAAGTGCTAACTAAGAAAATAATTAAAAAAAAGTCAGGGCTGCAGGGGATCAATAAATCATACTTAATGGTGAAGTATGCTTTAAAGGTTACACCAGCGTCAACCCTGCAACAATAGGTGTACTGGCAAATCTACCAATAGTATTTTGACCACACCCACAAGAACATTGGACATTTGAAGGGTATGTTAATTGATTTTGTGCTATGTACTACTTTACAGTGTAACTATACAGAGATGTTTAGTATGAATACATCTAGAGTCATCCTTTGATTCCCAGGAATTGAAGTGACCACCAAGGGCCTTACTTGGAGGACTGCACTTGCAGATAAGGCAAGATATGTATGCATGTATGTCATTTATTGCCAAAATTGGTTACATCTGCACAAACTTAATTCTTAATTTTCATGTTCAGTCACAGTTATTCTTGGATTACCTTTCTGCAGAAACATTATATGCAACACCAAACAAGTACTGTGCAGATCAGATCACTGTATGCTGTCAAGAACCTGTCTCATTGATTCAGACAGTTTTTTGGTGGGGAAAGGTTTGAGGTAGTTCTGCATACCCTGGAAATTGCCCTGAATTTTGTAGTACACATGTATGATTGTTAATAATTTGGTTCTTTATTTCTGTGATATTCTGTTTTTATCTTTTTGTAGTCTTAGTCATAAAAATGAGTTGTAATAATTGTTATTCAAAGTGTAGTTTGTGTGTATCCAGGTTGGTATGGTGACTTGTATGTGTATGTTTTCTGTAAAGTGAATTCTAGTAATAAACACAAGAACAAAAAATTGCTCTTCCCAAAAAGTAGAGGTGAGACTAATCACTTTACATATGACAAATGCTCAATTGAAACTGTAACTTTTGTAAGCGTAGGTGCCAAGATAATTTATATCCTGATCATGGAATAAATCAAAGATACACTACGTTATGCCATAGAATATATTTAAACTACAAGCATGAACAGACAAGAATGAAGGGTGATGTGTGGGGGTGAAGCATTTAGGTTGCGGTGTCTTCAGTTTCACCAGCAGAAGAAATTTGATGTGCAATGAGTATTTGTCAGATGTGACGTGTCTGTGAACTGGAGGAAACCATTCCAGGACCTTCTTTCAGTAACAGGGATAAAAACCTAATATTTTCTGTAAAGCATTCAAGTAAAACTAGTAGACCCTGACTTAGAGCAGGCTAGAATGGCAGCAGGAAGTGACTGGTGATATGGTCACATAAAATAATCCTACATAATCTAATAATGTACTTTCTACCAGGTAATGGACACATTTTGGGATATAGGTGATTGTATACTTTTGTACATAGTGGTGTTATTTATGCTGTAGAAATGTTCATTTGGTTTGGATTAAAATATACTCTAACACATCTTCACTTTTACATGATAGCAAAGTAACTCACTGTTGAGAGCTCATGGATATTATAATGACTTTTTAAGTGTAAAACTCTTGGATTTCAATGTAGGTAGTAACTTAACAAATATAATTTGGTCATTTGTGCACCTGATTGTGAATGCCTTACTGCCATACAAAAAAGTCATAAAAGCTGCAGAATTGCAGTAATTAAACCAGCTTAGGTTATACAGCCATTTTCCAGTCAGTTTGATCTGATTGTGATTCCAACTGAACTTGCCCACAATAAGAAGCATGAGGGTAGGTACCTTACAGCTGAAAGGTGACTGCAGGGGCTAACAAGTCTTGCCTGCATTATAAAATATATGTTGGTGTACACATGCAAGTAAGAGAGTGGATTTGAGAAAAGAATTGACAGATGCTGAATATGATTGAATTATTGTTTCTGATAGGCATGCAGACAGTGCCAGTGGTGACTGGGGTTCGTGAAGTGATAGTGCAAGAAAGTGACAGATTCTGATGTTAACAATGGGCCACAATTGGCACTGACCAAATGTGCAACATTCCTGCCATATGTTTGACAACCTCGATTCATGTTTAGGGCCACAGCATGGCTTTACTCAGTGAGTCGTCTGATAGCTTGTCCTAAGTCGTTCGTCATGCCAGTATGGTAAGTTAGTTAAGGCACATGAACTCCCAGATTCCACATTCGTAATTTGACTACGTAGATCGGATTCTGTAAATACCCCAATAACAAGAAAAAGAAGAAGAATAATATGAAAAAGCTACTTCCAAGTTGCATGGGCAGTAGGATATATTTTTACGGACTGTTTAAATGCTCATAGCGATCTGCGTTATACCTGGATGGTATCAAGTTGTGTGTGGCACTTTGGTCTGTGGCGCGTCTTTTATCTGTGATAGGAACTGGCTGTAACTGCAAGAACAACGTAGCAGCGATGAACGTATGAGAGTTGTGTTTATGAAAACGATTGTGTGTGTGTGTGTGTGTAATACGAGCAGGCTGTCATATTTAAAAAAAAAATGATATCTGGAAGAGCTTTACATTTCGTGTTTAAAGTAGCCGATAGAGCACTTACTGCGAAGTTCTATCGGGAGATTTTAGGAATGAAGGTAGCAACTTTCACTAGTAACTAGAACTAACGAACGGAATTCAACTGTAATATAACCTGAATAAAGTACAGCTCCGAACTAACCGTAAACTATTTCGTAACTTAATATCAGTGTAAATTACAGTACGCCTTCCTTTAAAGTAATCGGACGAAACAACCTACTAAAATCAAACTAACTAGGAATAGGAAATCGCTGTGTACTAGAGTTTCTGTTGCTGTTCATTACAGTTGCATTCTTCCATCTCTTCTCTCATCACCATGATGCCTCGTACCTCTTTTAAGGTGGATTATCCCTTTTCACCTCACCTGTATAATTTAGCTTACAAATCTGGATTGGCTAATTTATTTACAAGTTGTAATGGATATGCTGCACAATCCAGGGCTCTGTGCAAGAACTTGATTTGATGGTGAGAGTGAGCAAATATCACATGTCATTTTCTTCAGGATCCATTAGGTTGGTTGTGTGCCAAGTAGTAAGGTACCCACTATATGCAACAACAAATCCATGGTATATGTCATATGATAATGATCTCTAATCTGTAAGGTGTGATTGAATTAACAGTGCCCTAAAATAGGTTCCCAGACTTTCTCCCTCCCCCAGACCACGTGAAAATTGCTGAGGGTCTTGCTGTCTGCTGTTTATTAGTTGTGATGTTATGGTTTCTATGCTAAAGTTTAGCAGCTACAGGTAAAGGTAAAGGTAAAAGGTAGATTTCACCCTAGAATTGGCCATGAAGGCCCAGAGGGGGAGTAGAGGTATAGCTCTGCCCTTTCTTTAACCTTGGCACTAGATGGGGTTGGGTGGTCAACGCCACACCCCGGCCACTTTACCCCCAGGAAAGAGGCACGGTACCCATTTTATAGGAGGCATGGTGGGCCCCAGTTCCAGTCTGGACAGGTGCAGAAAATCTCGCCCCCCCCCCAACCGGGATTTGATCCCTGGACCTTGCAGCCCATGGTGAGTCGCTATACTGACTACACTATCCCAGCCCACAAAGTTTAGCAGCCAGAGTGTTTAAAAATATATGTTGAATTAAAATTTAACATAAAAATGGATTAAGAAATAGATTATTATTAATAGTCAGTATGAATGTTAAGTCAGTGGATGTGCAAGTTTCACTCTTCACATGAATCCTTGGACCACATTCTGAGAACTTCTGCCAGGCTGATTTCTTGAAGCCAGGGAAACATCAATAGTTGAGGTACTTAGGGTAATGGCTGTGAATGTTATATGCCTTGCAAGATGTGACGTGATGCAGTCCGGTAGAAATTTACCAACAGTTTTTAGGAATCTGTTGCTTTTTCCATTTGTTTACCCTGTAAACTGGGGCAGCGGGTTCCTCAGAAATGATAAATTTGTACTAAACTATATGGTTTCACATCCCAGAAGACAATAATGTGCAGAGAGGACATACTGTGTGTCAATATCTTACAGCACTTGCTGATTCTGACATACGCTGCAGTCTCCTCTGGTAGACACTGTAAGAGAGGCATGGCTGTTGTATCAGTGTATAACAGTATTCATTTTCATTAACAAGTGGTACTGAAAAGAAATTTGTTAGACTTGTAAGATATTTATCACATTTCTCATGTGTGTTTATGTTGACTGCTATAATCATATAGTCACTTGATAGTGAAAACTTCTCTAAATTATGTGTTTCCAGTAACCATACATGGGGATGCAAAACAGATGACACTGGTGAGGTTCTATTGTTAGTTTTAGAAATGTGTGCTTTTCTTGCAATGCATGTATTTCCTGTTTTAAGGTGCTGAGGCATGAGGAATTCAAAGAAGGATGTGATGCTGCATGCAATGGGTAACTGTCAAGAGTTTTTTGGTATTTATTTCATTATAATTCTATTGAAATGTATTCTAACGATCTGGTTACAAACAGCAGTAGGTAAGTTATAATTGATGTACAGTATTATACACTAACAGTTGCATACACTGATGGTGATACTGGCATAAAAACACATTGGTACTTGCAAAAGAGTGTTAAGTGCAAGGCAATGGAGCAAAATAATACTGTACATCGTAACAGGATGTATGTATGTATGGATTACAGTTATAACTGTTTATGTTTGGGCTAGTAATCTTGGATAAAACTTAAACTCATTGACAGGAGTGTTGGGTAGGTGAGAATGATTTATGTCAATTTTGGTACCTGTAAATAGACCATGAACTCAACAACAAGGGTATATGGTTGCAACTTTGCATGTTTGTTTCGTTTTTTCCATATTGGCATAAGACATGATAATCCCTGATTGAAAAGGATTTCAGTGACTGTTAGCTTCTAAAGAAGTACTCTGTTCCATGGATGTAGTTACAGGTGAGTAACTGGGAGCACAAACAAAGCTGACATAGTCTGGTAACTTATTCCTTACACTTCTATAGGAGTACAAAGTCTATAATTCATTAACTGCATTTGTAATAAACTGAAAATGTCCTGTAAATGTAAACGTATGGGTTTACTTTATTTTTCCTGTTGCATGCACTTGTTTTTCTCATAATCTTGCCCTTCAGGGCACCAAGAAATGAGGTGGTACATAGCGTGTTATGTTGAAGTTTTAGTCTGATTATTTAGAAGTTAAGTGAATTGGAAATTAACTTTTTAAGTAACATATATGGAGCTGGAGTAGGGTAGTTGGTACAGCAACTTGGTTGTAGACTGGATGGTTTAGGTTTTGAATCCCAGTAGGTGCAAGAGATTTTTTCCTCTCCAAAATGACCCTCCCAGCTCTGGACCCCAACCAGCCACCCAGTCAATGGTAGTGGGGCCCTTTTACAGAGCTAAAACAGCCGGGGCATGAAGCTAACTACTCATCTTCATCTAATGTTGCGGTTGAGAATGAGTGGCGCTGTATATCTGCTTCCTGTATATCCCTTCACAGTGCTGACACTGAAAACTGTACCTTTAGGTAATATTTACTGACATGAAAGCAATATCAAGGTTTCTGACAGTGGTGATATGTAATATGGTTTCTGGGTGGACAGTTGTAAGTGCTTATGTAGCTTTTTTGGTTTTATCAAGAACTGTGCCACACAGGAAGCCCTGTGTGATGTTTGTGTTCTGTCATGTTTGTTGTAGAAATTGAAACCAAAGGATACATGAACTGCACTGTACTTTCTATTCTTTGACTTTTTTTTTACTTAAGGTATGCCTAAGAAAAAAGCACTGTGATGTAAGTTACTTGAAAAGTAGTGACTAATCTGAAAAATTAAATTAATAAGCTTAGGCCAGCTGTATGTATGAAGCATATGAGTCTGTTACTGACTTTACAGTAGCATCGTGTGCCATCCTATACTTGTTTGGAGTAATAATATCTTTATAACATTATTTGATCTCAAAAATATTCTTTTCACTGGACAGTTTTGAGAGTAACAATAAGGAAAGCAAAGAAAAATTTTTCTGCAGATAGTTCTTGTCTCCCCAGTGTATTCATGGACCACAGGTTAATATCCCCTGTTCTAAAGCATGTTTGCAGTAACACTGTTTCACAGAGATTGTTGTACTGCTTTCAGATGAAGGCTGGCACTTTTTGTGCCCGTAATATTTGTCTTCAAGTATTCAGTAACTTTGTTGCTGCTACATAGACACTTGCAGTTAAATGTTTTACTTGATGGTTTTCCAGAGATGGAATTTGTCCATACGTGGTGGATGAATGGAACATTACTTGCTGTACTATTGCTCATCATTTCTAATCCACTTCTTTTTACTGTTACACCCATCATAACATAAAAAAAAAAGCATTTCAAAGTAATAATAGCAAAATGTGCTCATTATGTGTGTGGTAAATAAAATGTATTCCCTAGCCCCTCCATGTTAAAATTCTGTGTAAACATTGTAAAATTAAGTGACACATTCTTTTCTTTTAGTCCGTATGACAATAGGTGGAGTAAGACCATGGTTGGATATGGCTCAGAAGACACTCACTTTGTGGTAGAACTGACATACAATTATGGTATTACATCATATGAAAAGGGAAATGATTTCTTGGGATTGACAATACGATCTAAAGAAGCAATAGAGAGAGCTAAAGCACAAGGCTGGCCTTTAAAAGAGGAGCATGGGCTTCATGTTTTGGAGGCCCCTGGAGGCTACAAATTTCACCTCATCAATGAACCTCAACCAACACACAAAGGTGGGATACATTGCTTGCATAATTAATATTTTTTTAAAAACTTAGTTTTGTGTTGGCTTTTTTCTCTCGTCCTCTTTCTTTACTAATTTGTATGAAGTGCAGCCTCACACAGCTTTTTATTGTTCAATCTGTGTCTTGCCTGCATGATATGAACACAATGAGTATTAGTGTGTATGTACTTTTCCAGGCATTTGTGTCATGTAGTTGAGGTGGGATGTGCGAGGACTAATTCTGACTTGTAAAATCCACAACTTCTAATGTTCCACGGGAAGGGGGATTATGTCCTTAAAGTCCCTATAATTAATAATATACAATATGTGGTTTACAGTTTCCACACAGTCCACTACTGCATTTAGCACAGAATTCATCCAATAGGAGGTAGATAACAATCTGTGTGGTCATGTGCTGTTGATTTCAAACTTCTGGGATGCATTATTATGAAATTATGCCTGGGAAGTGTATGTTATGGCCTCTGCAATTACCCCTTCTTCAAAAAATGATGGACTTAAAACACAGCACATTTGCATCAAGTTCTGCTTAAAATTAGGCAGAACTGGTAGAGAAACTTTCAGGTTGTTGAAACGGACTTTTAAAGAGGAAATGATAAGCTGAACTGAAGTGTTTGATTGGTTTTCAAAGTTTAAATGTGGTGTGACATGTGTCAAGTATGCTGAATGTTTAAGACATCCTTCTGTGAGCAAAAAAAGCAGAGAACAAACTGGTCTGTCATGTCTCTGTGTGGAGAGAATGACCAGAGAAGTGATGCACTTGAAATAAGTTTTTCCACCATGATGGTCCTACCCTTTTTGTTTAATCTTTGTGGGCATTTTTGACCTATACTGGCATGAATTTGTTGTGCACCCACCATACTGCCCAGATCAAGCACCCTATTACTTTTCCCCCTACCAAAACTCAAATTGGTGCTGAAGGGTAGGAAGGAGATTTTATGATATGAGCATGATTCAAGAACAACTGCAGGCTCCATGTGCTGAGTTCCAGATGGAGGACATTAGCAAATTTTTTCAGAAATGGCAGATATTGTTGTGTTCATTGTATCAACTCACAATGGGACTAGACAGCATAGAATAATTTGTAAATATTGTAATCACTGTGAAAGGAAATATTGTCCAAAATCTTTCTGATCACATGTCATTGAAGAGGCATTATTTCCAGGGATAACTCAGATTTCCATTTCTAGAAGTGTTTTGTTAAATGTTATATTTGTGTAATTAAAGTCTCTTTAATCCTATTTTAAAATGTAACTGAAATTATGGAGTAACTCTTGGTTCCTGCATGCTTGGTTATAGGACAAAAAGCTATGTGACCCCTTGGTGTAATTTTTTTTTGGGTGCTGGCAATGACTGTTGTTTTGGTGGCAGTTGTTGTTGTCATCATCATCATTTTTGTTGTTGTCATTGTTTCATTTTGGGACAGATGTACTGTGTCAGTGGTAGTCTGCTTTGTTATCATGTAGGCCATTATCTTATAATTCTGATTTATAAGAATGTTTTTAATCTATCTGCTCTGTTCTATATTACTGTGTGTTGTTGTCCCTTAATCCTTGCTCTCAAACCAGAAGCAAAATTAAAGTTTTTCATGAGTACATTGTCTACAACATTTATCAGAATAGTGTGTATTTGTTTAATACAAGGAGAGCAATTGAAACCAAACCCCGACAAATGGCAAGCAATGACCTTACATTTTCTCTTATAATATATATAAAATATCCATACCACATGTGAGAGCAGGTGTTGGAGATGACCTCCTTCAACTCTCAGACATGCTTGATACCCGGTGAAGAGGTTATTAAATACTGTTTGAAGTTTTTGTCTAGAAATTACTGATACTGTGTGCCTAGTGAAAGAGCCACTGCATGTACTATTGCTGCATGTATGGTTACATTGAATCAGTCATGTTACATACACACAGAGAAAGAAGATGTGTGAATGCGCATAGCACAGCAGACTGACTGAATATGATTGAGCACCGAATGGCATGCCTGCAACATACGCTGCTGAAAGAGGGGGGAGGTGCTTGTAAACCATATATATATTTTTGCTGTGGGTTAGGAAATGTGGTCACAAAAATGTCTGCATACACACAAAACAGTGGTGCCAGAACCCACAGTTGCAAGGGATGGGTGTATTGTTGCTCTTCAAGTGGAATGGTTACTGGTAAATGCTGGAAGTCTGTATTGACATGTTCTGTAAGCTTAACCTTCTGGTTTGAAATACATTTTACAGAATGTTATGAGTACACTAGGCAGAGTTGATTGATTTATTGATTTGCATTTGGGTTCAGGTCCTCTCGGCCCTGATGCACCTAGGCCTTCATTTAATGGGCCCTTTGTTCCTCATATCAAATCATGGGAGCCCGTAACCTTACTAAAGTTCCAGATGGCCCCCAAGCCTAAACTCTTAATATCCTCCGGCTCCAAGAGAAAGGAGCCCAGATATGCTGTCTGAGTGAGGCCAAAGCCTCGCACTCACAAAGAATGTGGGCCGAGGTTTCTTGTCTCACCACGCACTTCCCGCACAATGGACTGTCAAGCAGCCCTAGTAGGTAAAGATGTCTCCTCAGGGTGTTATGACCCGTAAGAAGGCCAGTTACAGTCCTGGAAGGCAGAGTTACTATTTGAATTGTTAATTTTGGTAATAAACATGACATGTTTGTGTGTGATTGGATATGAGGATCATCAAAGTTGTGCAATGTGTAAAGTCTTTTAATTGTGAAATATCTTGTTAAAGATCCAGTGGAAAAGGTGGCCCTAGCCAGCTCTAATTTGCAACGATCAGTTGATTATTGGAATGGAATTCTTGGCTTGGAAATCTGCAGTCAGAATGACAGCAAGGTTGTTCTTAAATTTCCTTCTGATCAGACTGAGCTGGAATTGGAAGACATTGGTAAGCCTATATTGTTAATGAGTGCCTTTTGGGACACCATATAAGGCATGCAGTGGGGCACCATTTAAAGCACACATTTTAAGGCCCATTTTCTTATATATCATTACTTAAAACTTAATTATGATGTCTAAAATTGTTCTGCTGCAATTTTTGGTAGGATGGCTCATTAATATTTTAAAAATATACTCCTGAAGATGATTTATTAATTGAATCAAAACATGTTGGGTAAGTAATTTACGAAATGAAATACATTGCACATTGCATACCGTAGATGGTGTATTTTAATGTCATTGTGGTGGAATATTACACCATGTTATTTGTAGAGAGGTACTAACATCTTGGAGGCACCTGCTGCCTTCATCTTTCAGGGTAGAAGAGTAAGTCATGTGTGGAAGGCAGTAATTCTGGTACAGAATGGCATCAATCTTAGTCCCACCTTCCATGTTTTAGGACCATAAGACAGTGGTTCTGTGACAGAAAAGCCTTGGTCTCAGTCCTACCTTCCCTGTTATCTTGCCCACTTGGTTCATCTTTCATCATGGGGCTTAGTCTTCTACCCTAACTTGAATCTGCGGGATTATTTTACGGATGTTTACTAAACTGAATTTTATTAAATGTTCTCCATGCTTTGGAATAAGAACTTTTAACTCTGTGTGTAGTAGATGCTTAGATTTTGGGAAATGTTATTATTAAATTACTGAATAAATAGAGTAAATGCATGAATGTCATCATATTTTTTCTTGAGACTTAAAAATGAATGATTGTGAAACATGAATATCCTTCACTTTGGATTCATTCATTCATTCATTCATTCCATTGGCATGTGCAGAATGCGATGATTCCTTGCCATTCTCGGGAGTTTAATCTATTCCTCTCTGTTATATACTTCTTCCTGCAACCGTTCTCCATCAACTATTCTTCCATCATCCCTCACTTCATCATGTCATCTTTTCCTTGGTTTTACCTCTCAATCTTGTTGTTTCCAAATTCATATATAATACTGTTGTGGGAATTTATTTTCTTCCATTCTGTCTACATACCCAAACCAATGTAATGTATTTAACCTTATTGTCTCTCTTATAATGGGTCTTTTAACTGTTGCATAGATTTATTTATTGGTTAATATTCTCCAGTTTTCTTTTTCATTGTCATATACTGCGCCTAAAATTCTTTTATACACTCTCCTTTCAAAAAATTTCATTTGTTTTCTATTTCTCTTTGTTAGTATCCAGGTTTCTGATGCATATGTTAACCTTTTGTCTATTATTGTGCTCTTTAATATTAATTTAATTCTTTTAGATATGTTTTTATTTTTAAAAAATATTTGTTGCATAAAGTATGTTTTGTTAGCATTTTTTATTATTTATTGTAAGTCTTCGATGATTGTTATCTTAATTGAGTATAATTTCTAGATATTTGAAATTTTCAGATCTTTCAAATTTGTATTTTTCTATTTTCAAGTGTCCTATTTTATTTTGTTTTAAACTGTTTTTCCTGTCCACTATCATGTATTTTGTTTTTTCTTGGTTTATCTGTAGTCCTAACTTTCTGGCAGTGTTTTCCATTTCTACAAAACATTGTCTTATTTCTATTTCATTTTTTCCAATTATACAATGTCATTGGCATATGCTAATATATTCACGTGTTCTTTACCAATCTTTATACCACTAGGATTATATACAATAGACTTAAAGAAGAATTGGAGCCTAAAATGAGACCAGAAAAAGCTGGTTTCAGGTCAAACAGAGCGTGTGTGGATCATATCAATACGCTCTGAATAATTGTTGAACAGTCAGTAGAATTTTGTTCACCCCTTCAACTGGTTTTTATATATTTTCAACAGGCCTTTGACACCTTGGCATGCGATGCAATTTGGCAGGCCCAGAAAGAAAATGGTTTACCACCAAAAATAATTTCTATCATAAAAGCTATTTATGAGCAATCAACATGTAATATTGTACATAAGAATTTGATATCAGAACCGATACCGGTGTTGAATGGAGTAAAACAGGGATGCACTCTTTCACCCCTG
>Ga0136643_10003927_pt1 | contig 20260 bp, 9 predicted proteins | sample TergutLab28metaG_FD_96883 | JGI IMG/M metagenome (GOLD analysis project Ga0136643, IMG submission 96883) | Labiotermes labralis P1 segment gut microbial communities from Petit-Saut dam, French Guiana - Lab288 P1 (version 3) (version 3) | ecosystem: Host-associated > Arthropoda: Insects >...
AAATTCCGTTCGAAATGCCGTCTGGCATGCTTTAAATGAACCTGTTTGCCAGTATTTACGAACGAGAAACCCGCGCTGTTCGACTGTATACATAGACAATAGTTTGGGGCCTCTAGCTAGAGACTCACCCTGTATAACACTACACGGAGACTAGCATCAAAGGTTCTTGTTATCACTCACAAACGACATAACCTACTAATGAACACAATATATCCAGAACATTGCATTATATCCCACTATTTGGGATTCTGGAGTAGATGTGTTACGCTGAACAGAGTATAAGTGACTGGAGGTAAAGTTCCAAACAGTATTCATATTGGCCTATATGGATGTGAAATGTAAGCTTCAGTTATACGGAATACGTGCCGGCTACGTATGAGGGGTGGATGGACAAAGGTTTAGAGCAAGGGTGCGCAAGTTTCCCAAAAATCTAGGAGCCACCACATAATTCTGGGCGCCAGAAGGGTGACACGACCCACAAATATTAGGCGCCAACGTAGGCTACAAAATTAAGTCGCCCGGGCGACCTGGCACCTGGAATTTGTGAACCCTTGGTTTCGAGTATGTAGTGGGCACATGTGGCACTGGGACACGGTTTCTCTCACACTTATTCCGTTTTCCATTGTCTGTATCACACCGCCAATTATTCATACTCATAAAGCATTCATCTACCATCGCAGCTATATAACCTTAGCAACTAACAGCATCGTTAAATCAAACACTACACGCCAATTTCCGTCAAGGCAACTCAACAGAGCAGAGTTCTGACAGAAAAGGTAACGCTGTGGCAGTTACAAAAAAAATACATCGGAATTTACAGAACCCACGGGTCCATCCATTACCGCGTTTAAAACAGCCGGTGACTCTTCTGTATCCTGAACCGGTTAAATCCAATTCACGCTCTCAAATCCTATCCTCCCATCCACGCCAAGGTCTTCCAAGCGTGCTCTATCCTGTACGTTCCACCATCAAAACTCTGCACGCATTTCACTTCTCCCCGACGCGTTCACACATACCCAGCTATCTCATCCTCCTTGATCTGTTCACCCTAGTAATACTTGGTAATAGCAACAAATCGTTGAGTTCCTTAATATGTTATATTCTCCGTCCTCCTGGTGGTGTTTCCTCCCTCATGTGCCCAAATATCTCCCTTAGAACCAAACGCCCTCAGCCACAGTTCTTCTATTAATGCGAGAAACCACGTTTCACACACACACACACACAAATAAGTTATAGTGTTGTGTAATTTAATCGATATGTTCCTAGGCATCAAATGGGAAGACGAAAGAATCTGGATCGAATTTCTTTATGCACACAAATTTTTTATTCTTATGATAAAAGCCAACGAGATGCACTATTTCTGAAATTTATTTTGGTAAAGAACTCTACATGTTTCGGACAGATTTACTGTCACATCATCAGGATGGAGTTCCATTCTGACCTCGCTAGCAGACAGTCAACATAACTAGCATGACAAATGCCTATTGCTGTGTATACAGTGTTCAAACTCCTGATGATATAACAGTAGATCTGTCCGAAACATACAGAGTTCTTTACCAAAATAAACTTGAGAAATAGTGCAACTCGTTAGTTGTTATTATGAGAATATACTCGTACCACGATGCACGGTTCTCTGAATGTGAAACAAATTTTTTATTTGTTAGTGTGTTCCCAAATATCTTAACGTGACCACATCTTCGTAGGATTTACTACCCAACTCTTGTCACGATTTTCCAAAGTATTCTATTCACGATACAAGAACATATGATTAGTTTCCTCAGCAAATACTTCTGGGTCAATCCTCTTACTAGCGACTGGTACAGCTTCTTTGAATTTCTTTATAGTACGTACGTTTTCACCCCACACGCCGGAAGTTCGCGGGTTCGATTCCCGATAGCATAGATGGAATTTTTCGTTGACATTATCCTTCCGGTCGCACTCTGGCCCTAGGGTTGACTCAACCTCTAACAGAAATGAGTAGCGGCCGGTGAGTAGGGCTGACCTTACCACCTTCATGTGCCGATTTACATGAAATCTGGGAGCCTCAACCTCCTGGAACCCTCAGGGCCTGTATAACGATTGCTTTACCTTTTTACGTTTTCGCCCGCAAAATAACATCACCAGCGTACACCAAAGGCTCTCCCAACTCTGAATGCCACTGGGCTGTTTAAACAGGAGACAGTGAAACAGTCGAGACATGCAACAGGCACGCGTCATGGGAGATTCATACAAAAGATGAATTATGAGATCTCAAGACAATTTAGAAGAAAATATAAAAATGAATCTCAGATTAACAGGGCATATAGGTGTTGATGGGAATCGACTGGCACAGAGCAGGGTCACATGGCGAGGTTTTGTGAACACGGATACCATACGAACAGGAAATTTCTTGACCAGGTGATGTACAGTTATCACCTTATGGAGTTACGTCATCAGACGAAATATGCAACAGCGTGGGCACTGCGCATTTCAGCGAAACTTGTAATGAAGTTGCCTTCTGACGAGCACATGAACTTATGTCACTTCTCCCTTCACAGTCATTTCTACTTATCCCGGACTGCCCGCGCCACCGCCCGGGGGAGAGACACTACATCGTCGCTGGACAGACGGTGTGATTGCACTGATGGGCTAGGGGGAACGGGAGGCGTGCAAAGTTCTATTATACAACACTGGTCGGGCAGAAGCAAAGCCAAACGATCTATTCATTCGGTTCAAATCGAGAACTCACTGGCTCGCTACTGCGGACAGGTATTATGTTCTGAGCGCTCAACAATCAACGAGCACAGTGAAGAATCCTTCGTCAAACAGTGGCGGTAATTTACCTCTCATTCAATTTCCGGCCATTACATTAATATACGACGATGAAGATGTGAATTATATAACTGGAAAACAGCTGCAGTTATGATGGTCAGTGGCGGTCCGTCGCCTGACCGCTGTTGTTGTGCTGGAATATAAAGGCTGCAGGGGGGGAAACAATTTAGCAATAAAGATTAAAAGGAGAATGGATAAAACATACATGGAAATAAAACTTCTCTGCTTGACAAAAGAGCTATCATGCACCGAGTGATTTTACCCTCCCACATATTCAGAAGCTCGGAGACCCAAATCTCCATCCGGAGACTACCTAACGTGAATGAAGCATCTCCTGTGATCCTCAGTCCTCACAGCCAGTCGCCGAGAGCGTACAGAGCGTACCTTTAATCTTCGGTCTCAGCACAGCAACTGTCGTGACAACTTTAACACAGAGGCAGTCTTCGTATACGATAAAGCCCCCACGACAGCTGACGTAATGCGACCAGAGATTAAAGTCACGCTCTGTACTTTAGAGCAGGTCACGACCATTTCTTTCGAACTGAGCACTCACAATAGTCAGCCTATCAACGTTATAAAACATACGCGCCGCCCAGTGAGTGGACCCAAGTTATTCGACGCGTCAGAGTCAGCGGTGTTCTTTACAAAAACAGGACCGAACAGGCCGCATTTAACCCTTATCCTGCTAATGTGGAGAATATGGTGAGCTGCTAATAATGCCAGCAAATGGCAGATGGGATTCAATTCGGCGTTTAAAGGGTTAATATGAACGTGCTGTGTGCACTGTAGCTGTTCCTTAGCGTTGGATAAAAACCGTGACTGCGATCGGTGATCTTGAAAGGACGGGGGAGGAAGCGTTCATAGTGAATTTCAAGCTACTCGTCTGATCTGGTGCTGCGCGGTGTGTGAAAAGTCATAAAACCCTCATCCAACAGAGTCGATTTACTGGCCGAGATTTGAAACGGGCACTTGTACTAGAGCCAACTTGCTCGATCCGGTAGAAGTATCCAGGAAGAGTGACAAGGGACAAGTCAACCAACAGGCCACCTGTGTACAAATGCCAAAAGAATATGCAGCCACAGTGACTCAATGATAAGCTGACGTCGACCCTCTCCTTAGGTGCTCCCACCACCTTCTGCGCCGACGTTGAATTCGACTCTGCCGATCAAACTCAAAAACATTAACAAATCCTCAAATCGATAAATTGCACTTACGCACGGACAGTGCTTCATACAACCGCACACGTGGAGCTGCACGGACATAAGGTCTTTCCTGTCAAAACACTACCATGTTTAATTGTGGAGGGCTCCCAATACAGGGCCAACTTAACCTTTTGGCGCCGGAATTATTTTTTTTAATTTTAGTACACCCTGTATATAAAATGTGAATAATACAGGAACCAAATACGTTAGAATTACGAAACAAACTGCATTTTGAAGAGAAAAAAACGGAGAGTATATACCATGTTTAAAATGTTCAGTGCCTATATTTGTTGAGTAAACATATAAAATGCAACTTTAGAGGTTAGCGGTGCGGTAGGACCACTATAGTTGACATTAGGCGTCAAAAGGTTAATAAAATACGAGAGTGGAGACCCGCTTTCAGATTCGCATAATATTTTGAATAACGGAAAGGAACCTTGTTCGATATTACATACAGTTTCTTCCCGGGGTTAAAATATGAGGCAAAATCCTATTGGCATACAGAAGCCTACAACTGAACCATTGACATCTCATCCTAGTCCTTTGGTACTGAGCGTTGAAACGGTATAAATAAGAAGAAACCGATCAATTTCCTACAGAACTCATCCAAACACGGGGTACAGTCGTACACACTTACGCCAGCTACCAACACATAATAACGGATCTACATAACATCATTAAATATCTTATGACGACTGTCACTAAAAAACCTACATACTATACTGAAGTAAATACTTCATCGATACATCACGACAAAACGTATATAGAACACCCTGTTCTCAATTAAGTACGCAGCTACGCACGGCTTCAATACGCAATTTTACCCGGAATACATATTTATCGATCTAAAGTGTACCCCCTATATACAATTAGTATCACCAATAATAATTTTAATATTTTACCAACATGTGTACAATATTTATGTTAAACTTACTACAGACAACACAACTACAGCAAGTATTAATTATAAAGAACTAAACGACTGTAAATGGGATCCCATGACATTGACGAATAGCACATTGTATATACCGGAATTTAAGTTTTTATAAGTATTTTGGCCTGATGGTGGCCTGCATAGGCTGAAACTAGTCACCATTATTTAAATTAATAAAGTATGTATTTAATTTTAGTATGAATTACAACAGGTTTCAAGTAAACATATATTAATTAGCCTGACTAGATTAGTGGGTACCAAATCGAATGACGATGATTACAATACTTCGTGCTATGCCTTGGTCTTATCAACTGCTAACGAACGTACACATACTAGCCAACCAGACTTCTCTCCAGTCACTCATACCATCAGTAAGTTTCCTACTCTTGACTTCGACGGAAATTTATTTTTCCTTTTACAAACAACCTCCTTTCTTTTTGCGGGGTTATCTAATTGTAGGTTCCACAATCAAGTCTCCCTACTGTAAGTTTCGCACCATTTTCCTCAGGCAGCCAGGATAGCGCAGTCGATAAAGTGACTAGGTTATTGGTTGGGCGATCCTACATTCGATTTTCTCTAAAACGTCCAAACCAGCTCTGAGGTCCACCAAGCCTGCTATTCGATGAGTATCACGGAGGTAAAGCAGCATAGAGGTGAGGTTGGTCACTTACCTCCACTTAGCACCGACGTTAGCAAGGAGTGGAATGCTCCTCTGCTCCCCCTATGCTTTCATAGCTTGCCAGGGACAACTTTAGTATTTTCCATTTTCCTGAGAATGTGTCCATTATTAATCACAGGGAAAACATAAGTGGTCTTAAAAAGTACGTAAAAACAAGAATTAACTTTCGCCCTTACAAGTGCCGTCACAATGAAGGTAGGAAACTCGCTGGCCTTGATAGCAATTTACTGTCCCACCTGGGACCGTTTACGACTGGTAAAAGTAAAAGTTGTCCCTGCCCACGCCTAGAAATCATATAGCTCCACTCATTCTTCACCTGGGCACTAGGGGGAGGCGCGTGGTCAACTTCACGCCCCGGTCGATTTATCTCCGGGTAAGAAGCCATTAATTGGTTCGACAGAAAAGTGCCATAATCCTGAATGGTTTTATGAACGCAACAAGGGCCACTTCCGTCGCTTCTACTGACGCCAGCAGCCTTACAAAATCAAGAGGTAAGCAGGTTCCAACAGTAGTAGCGACGTCTTTCCGACCATGTCCTTGGCGTCTGTGATGGTATCAGCATATTTAAGCTGTTTGTCTCAGCCATTTAAACCCAGTGTCCCAAACTGCCAATAGAACTTTCGTTCTGTGACCTAACTACACGCAAAAGAGACTTGGAGAAACGTAAGTCGCTCACTTACTCCCGAAATTCCTCGACTTTCTCCTGAAACCCAAGTTTCACTGCAGTGTTCATAACATTGTGCAAACGGCCTCAACTTTCAGCGTCTTCTGTACTCACAGATAAACATTAGAATTGGCCTCGCGTATAATTTTGTAACTAAAGAACTTGCATTGGTTGTCATTTTATCAGTGGAATTTGCAGCCTAGCGATTATCATCTGTTTTCAGCGCTGAAGCAAAATCTTGGCGGCCACAAATTCAAGATGTTCCCGAGGTGGAAACAGTTGTAACACAATGGCCGTTAACATCGGACACGGACTGACTGCTATCGACAGCGAACAGAAAAGATCGTCACACTATATGATAAATGATGGGATGGAAAGCATGTGGAAAAGATGTGGGGAAACAGTAAAAATAAAATGACAACTGTAATTATTAGAACTGTAAATAAATAACCAAAAGTACATACAATGTGAATTTTCTGATTTTCACAAGTCAAAATTTGAAACTAGGTACAGTATTAAGCAGGCCAATTAAAACATTAGCTTGGTGCCGAATTCGAAGTTACATGGGCCAAAAAGAGATCATAACACACCGATTTAACCTGTGAGTACCAAGACTGTCTGTATAGGTGAACATATTTAGCTTCCTTTAAAAAAAGTGTTCCTAAGCATATGGCATGATATCCTCTCGCAGGGCAGTACACATTAATTTATGCAGAATTAAAATTACAGATGAAATGTAATAGTGTTATATGAATTCAAAACGTCAATATTTTGTTGCAATGGAGAGTTTTTGTACAATATTCGAAACAGCAGGCATTAGACCTACTCGATCATTTGCTGCAAGAAAGCTACTTCAATACTGGTTTTGACTCGAAGCTTCAAGTTTTCTGGGACGTTATGCCGTTACCCAACAACGATACAGATTCGAATCGTCTTGGATGTTAACACCGTGTCGGCTGCTTAGTAAGCGTATTTACACTCAACAAGATTTAAATATTCATCAACGCCACAGTGAATACCTGAAACCTCGCACTGTTATTTTAGCGCCGTAAAAAAAAACACACACACAAAAAATTTGTTTAAATCTACTGAAAGGTGGCAACACAAGTTCGGAAGGCAACTTTCATTCATTCTCTGACTATAGTGTTCCTAATTTATTAACGCTTGAATTTAAAAAAAAAGGGTAAAGCTAAAGTGATCCCGTTACAGGCCCGGTGTGGCCCAGAGGGTCGGTAGAGGTACAGCTCTACTCTTCCATGACTGCAGCACTGGAAGGGGGTGAGTGGTCAGCAACACGCCCCGGCCGCACTTTACCCCGTGAAGGACCCGGTACCCATTGTACAGGAGGCTGGATGGGCCCCAGGGCCGGTCTGGACCGGCGGAAAATCTCGTCCCCACTGGGATTCGATCCCAGACCGTCCATACCGGAGCCAGTCGCTATACCGACTAAGCTACCTGGCCCACAACGTTGGAATTACGCACTGTAAATATCATAGAAGAGCAACGAATGATAAAATAGCAGACTGTTATTGCAGCGCTCATATGTGCTATAGTTCTGTGAGCTAATCGAAAATTTGTAGCAAGCAAATCTCACACTGTAAGAGTTCGTTTAAATTCACTTCTTTAATTAACAAATTTACATGTTATAACGCAATTCGTTGGCCACCACTTGGCCATATCTAGGACAGATAATCACTGTTGAATCACAAACACCACCACCACCACCACCACCACCAGCAGCAGCAGCAGGACTATATGCTACACAAATTAGCGCTCTGTCAACAACCACTCTTCTTCCAGCTACTGTTTTCAGTCAGTATAGGTACAGTACCTAGTCCTGTAAGCGATGCAGACAGATATTTGGGTTATAGATGTTTAGTCTTTTTGCCGTTTTAATTTCAGGTTTCTTCCCTTTTTTCAGGGACACAAGTTTTTAAAGCACAGTGGTTACTACATGCACGACACGCAGTGACATTTAAAAACTATTTATTATCATTCTGCACACACAATGTATTTATGCACTTAGCATGATTCTCAGAATAAACAGTCATTATTTGCGCAAACAGCAATCACCAGTACTTTCGTAAAGAAACGTGATGTGCTAACAGAAAGGTAAAAACGGGATCTATTGGAGTACGTGTTGTTAACAGGGTTAATATTGCTGATGACACTGTTAGTAGCGTTTATTTATTGCTACGTATACATAGAAATAGAAACACCGTTTACATAAATTTAGACTTCATATTTTTTCCGGAGAAGCAGTAAAGTTTGTTTATCGGGAGAGGGGGGGGGGGTTCGCCTTTTGACTTTTCGAGATTCAATCGAGTCCTCAGGGACGGTATGAGGTCACTGGAGTCGCATGCATTATGTGTATGCTATAACCAAAACATCCGACCACGCCACTGATTTAGACGGTAAAATGCGCGATGTTATTAATTGCGCCGCATATCTTGATTTCGCAGATCGGAACACTAGTAACGCCATTACCCACCATGGACGGTCCCCTCGACGCCAACATGACTGAGCAGGTCTACAAAAGGACGTTTCATATATCGATGGAGGACACAGGAGCTGTGGAAGGCGGGGACATCTATCGATATTTATCGATACCTGAAACCCCCAGCCTTGCCATATTTAACAGAAAAGACAAAAAAAAATCTCTAGCAGACACATTCATACAAGATTCAAGAAACATATATCACATCATATGATGGTGATAGCAAGGGTCAATTTCGCATAGCATACTATGCTACCTATACCAAGTGATCGACCTGTATGTTACGTACGTATACTGATGCCATATTCGTGTGCTGTTCAGTTGAAGCACTTGACATGATTAATCGCCTTGTTCTGGCATCAGCCAGCAGCCAGTATTATACATGTAGACATTTAGCAAGCAGTGGCGGCTCGGTCTTTCTCGAACTCACTCATACTCCCACTGCCACTAACACTCGAAAGCCAACACAGTTTATATCAAAGACAAAACTCACAGCCAATTCCATCCATCTCCCATCTTCACGCCCTATCTCTCGCTATTCGTATTAATGATATCCCTTCTCTCTGAAGTTCCAGGTGGCCGTTTTCCAAGAGACGTCTCTAACAAAATTCTCCGCTCTCCCAATCTAAGCCACACAGCCAGCCCATTGTTGTTTTTCAGACATCATTAACCTAACAAAATATACTACGAATTTTCTCGTTACGTAATATCTAAAACTAACCAGGCGCCCGTCATGTGAAGGATTAACATAAATATAACATGATAAGTTCCTGCGAAACGAAGCTGTCAAGATACTGCAAGGCGTCACATCTCAGAAGACAGTTTTCTCGATTGTCGCCTCACCTCGCATGAAAAGCGAATGTTTCCACACAAATAAGTTGGGATTTACGACTCCTCTCCTGCTTAGTAGCGCAAAAATGGCTAAATAACCTACAGACCATTTCGGTTTCCTCATGTCACGCATTCTACCCATTCTTCAAATGTTCATTTACCAGCACACACTGAAGAAGTGACGCGGAGCCGCTAACTGACTACGAGTAATCACTCCTGATTCTACATAAACAGTACACGTCTGTTGTGTATCAGTTGGCTGTTTAACTGCGTGAGCCCTCTTAGATCAAACAAAGCGTTAATTTCACCAATCGGGGTGCAGCCATCTGGTTGCGCCATGTTGTGCTGCACGGATGATACTGTTTCATCAGCTCGTACCGTACAGAGAACATAGTCGATGGTCTTCGGACTCAGCGCGTACCTCACACAGAACACAGCCCCGTAGCAATGCCTGCCACGACAACCATGGTGTAAAAATCGTGTACTTCACAAAGAACAAACAACTTGGTAAAGTATTATTATTATTATTATCATCATCATCATCATCTCCTTTATGCAGGGTATTTATACTTATATTCCTGAGACAAACTATATCCCTAGGGAATACAGTGTTGCAGCTATTCTGTTGATGGTACTTATATCGTTAGTTTCAGTGTTGAATCTATCGTATTTTTACATTAATACTTTCCGAAGTATGTGTGCAGTGCCCAATATGACTGTTTTCGGTAGTTCCTTGACTTCATGTGTTCCTGGTATGTTGCTCACGTATTTTCTAAATGACTTTGAAATAGTCCCATTCGCACTTATTATTACTGGTATCACCTTTGTTTTTACATTCCACATGCGCTGTATTTCTATTTTAAGGTCTTTATATTTTAGAATCTTCTCGACTTCTTTTTTAATCACATTTCTGTCTCCTGAGATTGTAACGTCTATTAACATACATGTTCCCTTTTCATTATCACAGATTATTATCACTATTAAACTGCAACTAGACTTCGCCCAGCGCCCCCGGGAACCCCCTCCCCCTTTTTATATGCAGACGGAGACGGAACCAGAGCTAATACACTAAGTCGATAAGATGTGGCTGTTACGAATTACACAGGCATATTATGGGTGCCAAAATTCCAGATTCAAATCCCTCCTCCCACTGACCCCGCCGTCACATATTAAATTACAACCCCCTAATGCCTTTTGCGGGTTATTCAACCTCTCATGTAAAGCCCAGTTTTTTCAGCACAGAATGCGTGGGTGTGTTCTACAGTGAACAATATTTTGCTCAGATATTTGGTATAATGATACCACAGCGACAAAAATTTGTAGCTAATATGAAAATGAAATAAACCCGAAGTTCGAGGCATCACTGATCAGAAACACACTGGCCGCCACTGTTGGAAGTTAGAGGCAAGGGTGTTCGTCATCCAGGCGGCGGCAGTTCAGCAATGGCGAGATGAAACATGGCATTTTAAACCATATCGAGAAATTTTATGACAATGCATACAAGCTTGTATCCCCGTACGTGTTTCGTGGAGATTGGTGGTAGGTGGGATGAGGGGGTGGTCCAAAATACATGAGGGCTACAGCTCCCTCCCTAGCAGGACGTGACGCTCACTCATTTAGACAATCGATACATGCATTTCAACTTGGTTATACTTTCTAGATAGGCGGTGCTTCTCGCTTTGCACGGCATTTTTTAAAAAAAAGTTCGTACATTCTGAGTTCAGTTATTTTATTTACTTTTCAATTATTCAGGGACATACTTCAGTGCGACAGAAGAATTGCGTATTATAGACACGTCGTTAAATATTCAACAGAAAAAAACACGTGGGAAGCAATAGTTTTAGAGCTGAATGAAGACTACATGCATCCTAAACCTACCCTGTTAAGTAGACTACAGTTACAAGCAACACGCCGGCGCCCAGCCGACGTAAGAGTATCGGACGATGTCAACCTTACAACTCAAACAAAACGCGCTGAGGAAGTCTCACTGCGTGAAGGATGTAATGAGAGTGGTGCTGACGACGACGAAGACGATTACGAGAAATTATTCTAATTTCCAGTGAATACCCCTAGATCAAGCTGCATTATTTCGCTGCCACAGTGGTTCACCTTGACTCAGATCGTACCGATGCCTTATGACAGCAACTGATATTCGCTCTTCATTAGAGCTTGACTTCATTACGAAATATTAGGAACTGTAAGTTGGCATTCAGAGCCATAACGGGCAATCAAGCCGATCCCTTGGCCGCGCGATCTAAGACGTGGGTCTGCGGCCGCTAGCTTGCTGTGGATGCACTTTTGAATCTCGCGGGGCATCGATGTTCTATTCTGAGTGTTGTGTGTTGTCATGTAGGGGTCTCTGCAACGAGCCGATAAACCGTAGTCCTACCGAATGTAATGTTTGTAAACTAAATGTGATCGTGAAGTTTCGACAATGAAGGAACCCTGGTTAACTAAGGACTGTCGCGCCATGGAGGGGGATTAGCATTGGATGTATCCCTGAGTAACTGACGTTAAATATGCACAAACCACAGTGCATCCAGATTACGTGAATACACCACATACACTGAAGTTACACACACTAGCTAATAACAACCACTGCTAACAGTCACATTAATCTGACCTGCTTAATACGCAAGGAGATGATGTACCTCTAACAGCATGAGAACAAATGCGCTTCACGACACAACAATTGGAAGTATACAAAGAGGATCCTGTTACGAGAGATTTGAGGTTTCAGTACGGGTGTTGATGAAGTGTTCTGAGATACCACGCCCTGTCAACCGGTACATACGTACTGTAGTTACTGACACTTTCAAAGCACTTCGCTCTTCCGAAACGTCGGTACTGTTTATCATTCGACATGACGTGACATCCCGGGAAGCCTGAATCTTCATTGACAGCACCGTCTGAACCTCAATACCGTCCTTTGCAGCACATGGTCAGATCCAACACAGCTATGTTAGTTATCATATCAAGTTCATTTCTTTTTTCACAAAAAAAAACACATCTTGGAGCGTGACCCTTAAATGGGTGAGCGGAAGAGGCGAATAAGGAAGCCGGCAAACAAGGCATCTTCCTTCTGTGAGATTTGTGAGCTTTTTTTCCTCTCCTCTACAGCAGGAGACAAGAACAGATACTTAACTGAACTTCCATGGTTGCCTGTTTGTTCGCCCACCAGACGCAAAGAATAAATGGTGAGTGTAATTCACAAAATTCATCGTTCCGTTTCCCTTGCTTTCTTTTCCAACCGCCCCCTTCTGGCAAGCAGGAGGAAGAAAAGAGCGAGGAAAGGAATAGGACGCGTAAAAAAATGTGTGGATGGAAGAGTGGATGACAACTGACAAATATAAGGTGAGTGCTGAAGGAAGGAGGGATGGGCAAGGAGGAGGCGCTCAGGGTAACAGCATGCCCTGTTACCGGGACATAAGTGGTGCAAGTCGCTTCAACACATTACGTATCTAAGTAACGTTCTCGTCCAGTCGGAAACAATGCTGGTATGTAAAAACCTAAATATCTACAGGGGTGCTGATAAGTCCTTAGCCCGACCAGGAAGGAAAGAATCTAATGGTTCTGTCAGAATTGCGTGGATTTCCTTCGGCGCCTTGCCTTGCAGGGGGGCTTGATGACACCTCGCTTCTCGATGTTGTTGAAATCGTGGCGTCCCTGACATGCTTCCGAGCTTGTTTTCTTCCTGGTCGCGCTAAGGACTTATCAGCACCCCGGTACTCGAACAACGCGGTAATTCCTTGTTGGTAGAAATGCATATGATCACTCCTTGGATGCAGTCACTTCCTACAAAAGCCAGCCACACGGACAAGACAGACTGCAGTCTACTTCAGTCAAAACGACCCAGTACTGACAAGTCTGGTGCCGCAATTCTGCCAGCATGGACGTCCATTCGATTGTCGGAACAGCAACAGAAATATTGCGACAGCAGCGACAAAGACGCCATAAATGGAAGAAGGTCAGAATTCGGTGTTTTCGCATATCCGTATCCGCAGTTGTCTCAAGACAACAATAAACTCAAAAATCATTTTATCATTAATTTTATAATTAAATAAAATGACTACGGTCCGGGTCTTCTGGGATATTACGCCATGTTTTCTGGTAAATAGTTGTGGACATTTCGGAGAAGCGTACTGCCCAATCTGCAAGTTACAACACTCCTTTTAGACCGCTAGACACTTAAGAAAGGGGCAGTACGTTTCTCCGAAACGTCCGTAGCTACCATGCGAGATATGAAGTTATCATAGCGTTTTTACTAATGATCCAAGTCTTCTGAGGTGTTACGCAGCGTCTAATGTTTGACTCCGAAGATGGAGGCATTATGCTCTCCTGAAACGTCAGTAATTATTGGGCAGTCGAAACGGCGCAGCATTCCAAAGACTTGCCCCTTCACGAACACCGCTGTGAGAACGGAAAATCTCGCAGTATTACATTCACACCCCTTCTCTTTCTCGATATCTTCCCACGCCCAGTGGACAATGACGAATGATTTATCTGCATTAATCAGTGTCCAAACCAGACACGTTCCGTTCAGCTGCGCTACTGACTGGGGAACTGACTGTGGAAATAATGGGTCACGAGATGTCACGCTCCAGACAAAACACCGGACTACTTGGCCGTGTCTTATGCAGTTGGATCAGCCAGACTGTGTCTACTGTGGTCTGGTATCCCTCGGTGTGTCGCACCATAGCCTACTGCACAATCCATATGACGTAACAACAAACGTACTATCTTCCCTCAATCCGCTATATTCTATTGGTAAACCAGTGGTTTATTACATTGCATTGTTGCAACAGAGATGAACCTGTGACGCAGGGAGTGGGACGTAGAACCTAATGGACTGGGGTGGTTTGAGAACATTCGGGGAATGCCTTAATTTGAAAAAGTCCGTACTGAATGTCGCCAGTATTAAAGAAACTGGAAACGTAGTAACAAGGCTCCTGACCGAACACCTTTACGGTAGACTAATACGAACGAAACGTAATAACAAGACCTCCTGACCGAACACCTTTACGGTAGACTAATACGAACGAAACGTAATAACAAGACCTCCTGACCGAAAAATTTTATGGTAGACTAATTCGAGTGAAACGCAGCCAACAAAAGAAATTCCATTCCGTTTTAATCAAAAGCATTTTCCTTCCCAAGAAGCAACTCAGAATCAATATTGTACAATTTTCTGTCGCAGTTGATGCTCGGTTTTACAGACTAGATGCATGTCTGTGAAACTGCCCTGCAAGCAGCCTTCGGATTACAGGAATAGCATTACCAGAGACCAGACGTAGCTGCACGCATACAACTGACCCAGAATTAGATCCCACTATGACTTCATACCAAATAAAAATGCGTGTCCGGTTGTTACCAATTTCTTTTGTAGCAATACTAGAACGTTGCAGAGAACGTTTAACTTACCTGTGTGGGCGTGTGTTCCAGCTTAACGGGTACTTCAGCGCTGTATAAATTCTCGTACATACACTCCATTGACTGATTCATTCATTCATTCATTCATTCATTCCGTTGTCTGTCTTACAACAGGTCCATAGACTCTTTCGAAGCGGGCTATCTACAGAGTGCGATCTAGTGCTTCCTCTTACAATTTTCAGTATCCTCTTGTTTCCTTAAGATCATCAGGTGGTTGCTTGCGTCCTCTTCCTCGCCTTCCCGTCATCCCTATCCTTCCTTCTATCTTTCCATCAATAACGTGTGTTAGAAGGCAGTTCCTAAGCAAGATGTGACCAATCCAGTTAGCCTTCCATCTTTTAATTGTTTGTAAGATGCTTTCATGTTCATACCGTGCATATTGAATAATAAATATTTATTATATACCAGCATTTGCACAAAAAAGTACTGTAAATTTATATTAAATTACTCCGACATATTTCGGTGTTAATACACCATCTCCAGGGAGTTTACAAGTTGTGTTAGCTTACGTTATGAAGTATTAAATGATAAAATACAATATAGTAGTGTGTTGCTATGATAAAAGCTTGATAAATGTGGCCGCATATGTAATTCCTGGTTAGGTGTGTGTGTGTGTGTGTGTGTGTGTGTGTGTGTGGTGTTTACTCCGCACCACACACACACACACACACACACACCTAACCAGGAATTAAATATGCAGCCACATTTACTAAGATTTTATTATAACAACACATTACTGTATTGTATTTTATCATTTTAATAATTCATAACTTTAGCTGACACAACTTGTAAACTCACTGAAGATGGTGTATTAACACCGGAACATGTCGGGAGTAATTTAATATAAATTTACAGTACTTATTTGTGCATATGTTGGTATATAGTAAACATTTATTGTATTAGGCTATTCCTCGCCTCCTTGTCTCTATGTAATATTTCTTCATATTTCACATGATCGGTCCAATTATCTTCTCCATCCTTCTCCATTCTCACACTAAATTAACAAAGAGGAAAAAACAGAAAGAGGGAAAACTCGGAAAATTTTTGCGATGCAGCTTTGATTTCTCAAGTTCTCAATGAATGCCCTAAGTCTCAACCCCTTTTTCCTTCATGCTCACACCGTACTGCAATTAATGTGACATGTAAGCTGGGACTCTGTAAATGAAAGATCGTTGGCTTCAGTTTTCACTGTGACCAATATAACTGCACATTAAATAATGCCAACAGACTGGACATATAATTTTAAGGGTGTGAAAGAAAGGCACGGGGAGGAAATATAACCATAAAACGCAACACTGAGAGACATAACACAAAGAACGAGGAAATGAAAGAAAAGCTAACGATGAAAGCATTCAAAAACGAATATTATCGTACAAAATAAATGGATGTTGAAGAGGAAACTAAAATAACACAACTAAATCGAATGACTGAGGTTATTGACCGGAACGCAAGAAGCTGACAGACAGAAACAGAAACAGTCGAAAGAAAAACACATAAGCACACCCCTATTTATTACGTCACTCTGCCTTCTTTCTACACACGCACATTCGCTGTAGCGCGGCGTCATGGCAACAAACCTGAGATCTGTTTGGCATCTGGGACATTCTGTTCATTCAAGAATAGCATAACACCCTGAGAGACCCCGACGTGAATTATGCTAACGACTAAGCCCTAGTAACCTGCCTAACTTACGTGTTTTATTCTAGTATCACGGGCCAACAGCGGTGTGTGGCGTCGGAACAGACTGTACGTCACGCACATAAACAGCAGAAAAAGAAATTGCCTGACTAAAGCAGTTGAGACTAATACTGACGGGTCAACAAATTTACGACAACCTGAAATAAACCTACGTTTTATAATTAAGTCCGATATGCTAGTTCAAATGGGACGACAGCACGTAGCCTGACCTGATCTAGCCCAGGGTACGAACAAGTCATAGCCCAGGGTATGAACAAGTCACGGGTTCTTGTGAGAGATGTCGGTAAACTTGCGGTTCCGTAAGATGCGGGGTATTTCTTGACTAGCTGAGAAACTGTTGGCTTCCCACAGTGCTATTAGTTAGCTGGTTGGTTGGTTGGTTAGTTAGTCAGCTAGATCCAAGAATGTTGTAACAAGCTACTTCCGCAATGGTCATCTTTGACACATAAAGATCACCCGAGAACAAGCCATGAAGGCACAGAGAAGGAGCATAGCTATAGGTCTACTGCTTCAATCTTGGCGCTAATGCAGGTGGGTGGTTAACGCTACGCCCCGGCCGCTTTACCCCCGGGAAAGAAACCCGGTACCAATTGCTCAGGAGGCTGGATGTGCCCGAGGGCCGTTCTGGACGGGTGCGGAAAATCTCGCCCCCCACCGGGATTCGACCTTCGGACCGTCCTACCCGTAGTACGTCGCTATACCGACTGAGCTATCCGTTCCACCCATCTTTCACAAATACATTTTTAAAAAAATTACCTGTTCGACCTGGAAGACGGAGGCCGTGCGCAATGTGTGATAGGCCTATAATGAATTAAGTATATTCTGATACGAGTAACATCGTCTTTCAAATTGCGTAATAAGTGTGATACACCTACTTCCGTAAGTCTTGCATGCATACAAAAATACAAAATAACAAAAAATGTTGTTGCCAACTGTTTGTCATTTTTGTTATTGGAGTTCATTCAATTAAAACCAGCTTCATCGCACGTATTCTTGAAAAATGGAAATTCCTCGTGCTGTGCATGTTAATATAAGCACGGAATTAAAAACAAGGGGCAATTTTACAAATCAGTAAACTTGTGGTGTGTCTGAACAAATTTATTTACTCTTAGAGTAGTCATTCATTGCACCCAGAAAGAAAGCACATTTCCTCACACGTACTCCGCGTAACGCTAGCAATCAAATCGCTAGGTTAAGAGATCAGAACTTGAGACTGGAAGATCAAGTGACAGCCAGTGGCAAGGTGTCAAACAGGAGTCCGGCCAGTATGTACAATACTCCATGTGCCACAAATCTTGCGTCGTTGATATCACATTTAGATGATGTAAATTTTTAACGCGACACTCCAAGACACCTTAGCTTAAGGACTGGAATCCTGGATTACTTACGGGGCAAAAGCTTTTATTGTCTGCAATCGTACATACCAGCGGCATAGCCTCTGAGATTCAAGAGAAACTTTTCGTCAAATTCTATCTCTAATTTAGGTTTTCAAAACTATCACTTTCTCGCATCCGATCCAGCACCACTACATCATTCAAATAAACCTTTATACCACGACTTCACTGAATATATAGGCTGTGTGCATGACAGCTTCTGGAAAAGCAAGTGGTAGTGATGATGATGAAAATTTACAGGTTTTTTTTGGGCACAGAAGAACAGCTGTTCTGTTTATTATCATATAACATTTTAGTTTTTCCCCTCTAAACGCGCAATGAACGTTTACAATACTGACTGCAGCCGTCATTAAGTAACGAACATACAAACTAACAGAATAAATGACAGGAATTATAGCGGGAGTGGCGCTGCATGTTTTGCACTTTATACAAATGTAGTTGGATTCAACCCGTAAATTATGCTATTCTGTTTCCAGGAATGGTTGACGCTCTAACAACTAAAGCACGCATTCCATTGTTTTTATTGCTGCTACCACGTGGTGCCAGATTACATATTTGGTTTTCATGAGAGCGAAAGAAGAGCACAAAGTAAAGACCCTGAAAAAAATGACGCCCTGCTTAACCTAACCATATAATAACTGCAAAAATCCTGTTAAAATATGGACAGGAAATTTTGGCAATTCCCGTCTCTGGTTATGACTTCCACAAATTACCCGGCAATATACACTGCACGTACAGGATGTTTCCGAAATAATCTGCCATACTTTGGGAGAACGGTGCCCAGGTTAAATGACATCCATATAACCAAGACAGGCAAGGTACCTATAACATTAACATTGACGCACGTTAATGTAACCACTGTTGCTGTGGAAAAGCAATAAGTATCGCATATTCTGAGTGTGTATTTGCAGCATCAGGTATGCAAACATGTTATGCGCATGCGCCATATTGTCATCTGTGGCCTACCCGGCTCTATAACATATTTAGACATTATATCATAAACAGCACATTTTTTTAAAAAGTTATTGAACATAAAATGTGTGTTGTGATTTTCTCTACAACTTTTGTCTGAAACGTTTCTCATTCTAAAGATAAATAAGCGAGATATGATCAAAGTCTACACGGGTCGGCATGTAACGTACCCGTTATTTAATCCGAGTTTAATAAAAATTGCATTTTCTCGACGGATTTGGGAAAAGTATTCAAACATCAAATTTAATAAAAATCCGTGCAGTGGGAGCCGAGTTGTCCCATGCGGACGGACGGACGGACAGACAAACATTACGAAGCTAATACTCGCTCTTCGAAATTTTGCGAACGCGCCTACAATACTCATATACACGATGTTGTACGGACACGGAGATAATGGCGAGGTAAGATTTAAAGAATGGGACCTGGGAAACGTTCAACGTTTACTAAATACATACTAGAACGATAAGATTTTTTTTTCAAGTTCAGGTGACCGTGCATCATGATAAATTCTTATAATAAAACCAACTAGATTCACTAAATTCTCAAATTTATTTTTTGAATAAAACTGTACATGTTTCGGACAGTTCCTCTGTCCACTATTAGGAGTTTTTTCACTGTACATACAGCAATAGTATATGTCATGCAGGTTTGCTGACAGCTTGCGAGCAGGATCAGGACGGAACTGCAGTTCCGTCCTGATCCTGATTTTGGGAAATTAGTGCATCTAGTTGGTTTTATTATAAGAAGAGAAATTTGTAGTTCCTGTAACGTTAACAGCCGCACTTAACACCTAATTAACATCTGAGTGACATAAAACAATAATTAAGAACAACTAGCTGTAGTTTTGTAAAAATCGCCCTTATGGGTCCAGGTACTTCACATCGCACAGAAGCCTCTGCATGTCTTGACCAGGCTACCGGCTCAAGGACGGACCTGCACAGTGTACGAATAAAACACCACGTTAAATAGGTACAGAACGTGGAATAGCAAGAAGACGACATTTATTTCTCGCTTCATTTTCTCCGTAACCCTTCAGATTCGGATAAAATCACATAGGTATGTTTGCTTATGTCGATGTAAATTAACCTAAGAAGGTTCTACCGAAGTACGGCAGATTCCTCCTGAAACATCATATATATATATATATA
>Ga0136643_10003931_pt1 | contig 20248 bp, 17 predicted proteins | sample TergutLab28metaG_FD_96883 | JGI IMG/M metagenome (GOLD analysis project Ga0136643, IMG submission 96883) | Labiotermes labralis P1 segment gut microbial communities from Petit-Saut dam, French Guiana - Lab288 P1 (version 3) (version 3) | ecosystem: Host-associated > Arthropoda: Insects >...
ATTTCTTTGATGTATGTGAAACACCACACCACTTCCTTCATCTCCTCTCGGCTCCATCAGATTCGTTTGTTCAATTTCTTTCCATTTTCTTGCCCGTTTCCGATGTGAGATGGACTTTGAGATAGTCCGTGTTGAGTTTCCTCGTTCCGGTTACCATTCTCTTCATTGCTGTCAGAGGACCTCTGCTCTTTCCTTCTTGCTGGTTGTGTATTACAATTTTGTTTTCTAATCATCATCGCTGTCCCACGAGTAGCTAGGGATGTCTTCTGTCCACTGCAGTATAGTATTATTATTATTATTATTATTATTATTATTACTTGCATTATGTTATTCTGTATGGGCTGGTGGTGATGAAGGTTATGTCCTGATAGTAGTCTTTGTTTTGGGTGTAATGTTTTGTGTATACTGATACATCAATTCCAGCACTGGAAGATACCAAGACTGGTCTGGATATGGAACGGACACGTCTTCAGGCACAGGTTCGAGACTTGGAGCGGCAGCAGCTCCAGATGTCCCATCAGTTACAAAGTGCGCAAGAGGAGTTGCAGAGGTCCCAAGCAACCAACACTCAGATACAGACTGAGGAGAAGGAACTGCAGACACGGCTCGCCACAGAAATTGAGGAGAGGGAAAGAGCACAGCAGGAGCTGCATCAGCTCAAGAAACAGGCAAGTTGCTTAGTGAGCCAAGTAACTGCTTGACATTCTGCTACTTAAAGTTCATACACTGTTCACAAAAGTCTGATATTCAAATTCACTGATAGCTGCCTCAGTCTAGTGCACATTTTCACAAACTGTGTCAGTAAGATTTATTTTAATACTATTCTTGCATGCGAATGTGTGGGTGTATGTGTGTGTGTGTGTGTGTGCATGCATGTGTGCACAGGAAACCCTCACCACTCATGGGGGTTTTAACTGCAGCATGCTACATAAAAACCTTATGAAAAAAATGGGGGTAGATGCACCAAAGACTGGAACAGGATATAAAACACAAAGAAATTTGTGTTGGTATTTATTGGAATGATGCTTTTGTCCTGGCTGAATGTTGTTACAGTGACCAAATGACACAGATACCATGGCCAAGGGTGAGACGGAATACATGTTGAAAATGATATTCTGTTTAATTGCTTTGCCTTCTTCTGCATCTCCTTATACACCTCCTTGTATGGTGCAATGACAGGTTCCGTTGTGTGCTTAAATTTTGGGCCTGTGTCACCAAGGTTAAAAATTTCTGATGATAACTAGTCCTTCTCCTCTGTTATTTTTTTTTTTATGTGCTGTGGGTAGTTAGTAATGGCCCCATGATCAGCAGATGATGATTCTCTTATTCTCTTGTTGTTGTGCAGGCTAATCCACTCCTTAAAATTTTCAGGCCACCAATTCCTGGCTTTGAAGCTGCCCTTTCTCTAGCATTACTTTCTAGCAGTATTTTCTGTGACTTATCTTCTGGCCATACATACAAAGCCCTTTTTGTCTTTTAAAGGAAAGCATCATGACAACTTGCACATTAAAATTTGCACTTGAACACTCTCCTGACACTCCCCCTGATTTTCATTTTTCTTATAAAATGAATTGCAGGTTCATTAGCACCATAATGTTGTCCAACCACAGTGTAGTTGTGTGTAGCTGGATGCCACTATAGTTACTACAGTGACAGTCATTCACCTTTCCAGCTTATCTGATAATTCGAGTTTCTCTCTCCAAGACATCACTTTCCTCTTCATTTATCCTAAAGGATGTTTCTGTTATTTTTTCATAATTTCTTGTTTACTGTCATTCTGATTTAAAGGGTCTGTGTTCAAATGTGACTAACACCAGGCATGTTAAAATCATTGGTGCTTGGCAGGCCATAGTGAACCAAGAGATCTGACATTGGGCCACACAATTTGGAAAATATACAGATATGACTGTTGAGTGTATGATGGGTGCGCTTGGGAGCCACCTGTTTCGAGGGTGGTTTTACCCTCATCCTAGTTCCATGAGAGCAAAAGATGGCTTTGAGGGTGGTGGGATGGGGCAGGGGGAGTGAAGTACTGTTGGAACCATTTTAGGTCTAGTTTTAGCTGGCATCACAAGTTCATAATTCTTTCTTCTGTGTGGTTAAAAATGTGAAGGGCCAGGTTTCCTGCATTGTCCTCTTCACCTCACTCCACATATTCTCGATGGGGTTCATATCAGGCGCTCATGGCAGCCAGTCAGTGAGTTCAGCTACGGCTTGCAGCGATAGCCATTTTTGAATCAGGCGAGAAATCATTCCTTTCTGCATATTTTTCAAAAGATATGGCCCAACGTCAGATCTTGTGGCTCACTATGGCCTGCAAGAACCAACGATTTTGACATGCCTGGCCTAAGTCACATTTGAACGTGGACCCTTTAAATCAGAATGACAGTAAACATGAAATTACAGAAAAGTAACAGATATATCACATTTCTAGCCTTGCCAACTTCTGAAACATATAATTAAATAATAGATGTGTAACTGCGTAGTTTATTTTAGTGTTTGTGATACATGCCCTGCCTGTGTCATGCTTGATTTCATGCCTAAAACAACATGAGTGTTAAGCACAAATCATGAATTCCCTTGTTTTTGCTATTTTCTAGTTTCCCTCATCATTTTTACCTTTCTAGTTCTAAATATTTATTCAGTCCTTAGTTCTGGAACAGCTGGAATTTTTCAGTGTATTGAATTAATACAGTGAACACAACTGTTCTTTATTATAAAAAAAATATTGGTTTTATAAACACTACATGTTGCAACCACAAAGGGTCATCATTCTAGTATTTTTAGTGTAAGAAACTTCTTTTCAACTGTGTTAATTTAATATGTAACACAATGGGGGTGTCCTCTGCTAAACACAATTCCAAATCTCTGTTCTTACCTTAGAGTGAGTGAGCATGGTGTAACAACCCCTCACAATAAAATTTTTATTCGTTACAAATTGTGGCAAATTTGCTCTGTTTTGTTAGATTGTCGAGCTTGATGGAAGCCTTGACCTATCAAGGCAGGAATTAAGTCGAATGCGTTCACATGCAGAGGAAGAAGAGGAACGTTGGAGAGCCAGGGAACAGGAGCTGCTTGTGAGGCTTGAGGACAGTCGTAGCAGAGAAAGGAAACTTGAAGATCAGAAACACAATTTGGAAGTTTGTCTGGCAGATGCCACTCAACAAATTCAGGAACTTAAGGTACCTAACTATGACATGTAGTGAAATTTTAATGATGATTGCCATGGCACCAGACATTGCCCTGTAGTGGTTAAGACTCCTGTCTTGTTTTACAAGTTCCCAGACTTTATGGTATAAAAAATACCAACGTAGTATGGCACAAGTAGTGTGGTGTACTTGGTTGACTTTTTCTATTATTTACAAAATTTATAGAGAACCCACTGAAAAGTTTACCCATTTTATAGATAAATTAGATACCAAGCTTAAGTCATTGTATAGTACCAATTTACAATGTATCATCTGCAGTGATATGAATATAAATTACCTTGTTGAGTATAAAAGAAAAAAGCTCTTGGATGCTGTATTAACTTCTTATAATCTGTCTGGTAGAGTGTATTTTCTAACTGGAGTTCAAAACAATTCAGCCACTGCAGTTGCCAATATATTCATTGATACTCGTGAATTTTAAAATTATATTATGTCCACTCTGTTTAATGGGTTGTCTGACCACAATGCAAATCTTGTTAGGATAAATGATATCGATTTAAAAATACTAAATGATAAACCTAAAAACATAAGGAAAATAGATAAGTACACTGTGACTGTATTGTAAAGTGAGTTACAAAACAAGGGACAGTATTTTCGACAACAGTGATGTAAATATGATTTTCTTTTCTCAATATATATTTAAGGATATTTTATTGTAGTTTCCCTCTAAAAAAAACTGAATATCAAAACTCAAAGCAATGCTTGGATTATGTTGGGTATAAAATCCTATATTTTAAAAGTTTGTTAAAAGGCTAAAAAGTATCACTGTAATAGACAGATTGAGGATTCAAATAACAAAATGAAAAATGTATGGAATATTATAAAATCATAAAAGTGGGAAAGATTAAAAATTCGTTACAAATTCATTATTGATGGATATGTAACTTATGAGTGTCAAGTTATTTCAGACTGTTTCATCAATCGTTGCTTATCAATAGCTGAAAAAATCAATAATACTTCTGTTAAAGGTAATAGTAATCCCTTATATTACCTATCTCAAGCCTTTAATAGCCCATTTCCAAATATAAAATATAAGTATACATCAACCAAAGAAATTGAAAAAATTATGAAATCACTGAAATTAAAAAAATATTCGTGTGGTTATGACTGTTAAAATATTAAAAAATGGTTCTCCTTTTATTATTTCGCAATTAAATCATATTTGTAACAAATCTCTCTCAGGAATGTTCCCTCCTTGCTTAAAGTATGCAGAAATTAAGCCACTATTCAAAGATGATAAGAATAACATAGCTAATTACAGACTTATATCTACTTCATTTTCAAAGGTTTTATGAAAAGTTCATATGTGTAAGATTGTATCAGCTTTTAAGTGCTAATAGCCTGTTGTTAAATGAACAATTAAACAGTAAAAGCCACCTTTAATTTAATTATTTAAATATTGGATTCACTGAATAATAATAAAAAAAGGAGGCATATTTTGTGACCTGCAAAGGGCCTTTGATTGTGTTCATCGTGATATTTTATTATCTAAATTGGGATTTTATGGAGTGACAGGTAAATTTAATGATTTAATTAAGTCTTATCTTAAAAACAGTTATCAGAGAATCTTAATAGAAAGTAAGGATTCTTATCAGAGTATCTTTTCTACTTGGGGCAGGGTACATGGTGTTCCTCTATAACAGTCCATTTTGCAAATGATACAAGCTTAATCTTATTAATCCTATAGACTTAAAAAAAGATAACTCCTCTGCATTTATTCAACTAAATGGATGGTTAAATACTAATTCATTATTTTTAAATTATGAAAAATCACAGTACATACATTTCATGACCAAAAGCAGTTCTATTATTGACATAGTTATTGGTTACAATAATGAACTTCATACAAGTACTAGTAATACAAAGTTAGTGGAATAGTTATTGAAAATTTATTGTCTTGGAAAGTTCATGTAGACCAATTGATACCTAAATTGTGTACAACTTATTATTATGCAATTAGAGCAATTAAACCATTTATGTCTCAAGACAGTCTAAGAGTTGGTGTACTATTCCTACATCACTCTCTTATGAATTATGGAATAATATTCTGGGGAAATTCTTCACATAGTATTCATATCTTCAGACTACAAAAATAGGGTAATTAGAATTTTCGCTGGCTCAAGACCTAGAGATTCTTGCAGAGAATTATGTACAAAATTACAGGTTTTACCATTCCAATTGCAATTTGTATTTCCACTCTTTCTATTTGTTATAAACACTAAAGTTAAATATAAGCTAAATTCTGAGATTCATAGTATAAATACCAGGTGAAACTCCAACTTTTACCAACTGCTATCTAACTTGACAACATATCAAAAAGGAACCTACTATTTTGGCATGAAGATTTTAATAATCTTACTTCTGACATTAAAAAAAATCGCCACACAGTTTTAAACAATTTTGATTGGCCGTAAATGATTTTCTTCTTTCGGAGTTGTTTTATACTCTGGATGAGTATTTTCATCCAACTAAGGTCTAGAATTTGCATTTTCTTCATAAATGTAATTTTGGCCATTCTACAATATGGATGATTTATATTTTTACTTTAATTTGTCTTCAACAAATTTCAGTTGTTAACATATTTCTTCTGCCATTAAAGAAGGCTTTAATTTAGTAAATATGTTGTGTTGGATAATTTTATTATAATTTATTGTTTCATGTATTATGATATTATTGTATGATTTTAAGTTAATCAATTAGTACAATATTGTATTTATATGATGCTTTGTCACTACGACGTATGCTTTGATATGGCATGTATATTTTGTATGTCTGTAGTATTTGATGACAAATTCTATACCCAGTAGGTTTGTTAAACCTAATTGGTATTTGATTAAGCTATAATGAATTAATTAATTAATCAGTGACTGAATAATGTGTCACAAACTGCTGGATTTTGGCTAATACAGCTTTGTTATGTCTCTTCTTAATCAGTCACAACACATGGTGAAATTGTACCTTTTAATGGTCATAATTCCTTCCTTCACCATCTTTTCATAATTAGTAATATTACCATTTGATTCCTGCAGTTGATAAAGCATAATGAAATGAACCAAGGTATAAATAAAGAGTTCAGGTATCATACTCTTGGTCTTAGTCTGGATTTTTGTACCATGTAGTGTAATGCATTTATTTCGAAGGAGTGTGCTGCCTCCATCTGAGAAGTGACAACAAAATTCAGTTAAGTAATGCCTACCTGAAAGCCACCCACCTGTTTGTTCACATGTTGGTTCTCAGGAACTGCTGACAGAATTTTGATAAAATTTGGTCACTGTAATTCCTTATTTCTGTTTATTAAAAACAGCATATGATTTAACCCCTCACTTCCGGCCTTGTTGTACTGTGTGATCATGACTGTCTATAAGGGTGCTGTAAGTTTAAAACCCCTCTTTCCTGGGAAGGACTCGGAATTTAAACCCCAGGATCATTGAAGGGTTAATTCTAGATCTTGTAGTAGTCTACAACATTTATGTGAATTATTTTATTCTTATAAATTTATTATAGTCACTTTGAAATGTTGGATGCACTCAAACTCATTGTTTTCCTACATTATAGTGGTATGTGATTGGGTTGTAAGTAATGGAATTAAATTTCTTGCCATTAATTGTGTAAAGCCCTTGTGGTCACTCTGTATCTATCCATAAGAAAAATTGTGGTGTGGTTAGAATAAGATAGGATTACCAACAGTGATTGTTATTGAATCCTGGGAGCACATCAGTAAAATAGTTCTCATTTTGTGCTTCTTTCAGTGGAGCTGAAGGATTTGGATATATAGTTAACTGCAAATAGAAATTTGAGTGTGACATGTTTCAGGCCCGTTTGGGAGGAGCAGAGGGCCGAGTACGTGCTCTGGATGCACAGCTACTGCAGTTGGAAGGAGCAAAGAAGGAAGTGGAACAAAAACTATGTAGTGTTGGCTCCACACTTAGAAGAATTGCAGGAATACAACTTGATGGTAGTGTTACTTTGCCCTACAGGCTGACGAGTCCTTCAAGAAAATGGATTCCTGCCAAAGGTACTGATTTATGAAACTGTCACTAGCACAATTAAACTAAGGACCCTGTATAAGAAATATAAATACATGTCAATATACTTTTATAAAACAATATAAAATTTGACTTTTTATGAGTAGCACAGTTGAAAATATCATGTTTATGAGATGGCAGTTTGTCATAACCCACACGATTCTTCATACTGAGTTTCGCGCATTGCTAGACAGTTGGGTTACAAACACACCTTCTGTCAAAATGTTGTGGCCACAAAAAAATTGCTGGCCTTATATTTCAAAAAAGCATAACATGTTTAAGTGTTGGTCTGTTGAGGATCAGTTATGTTGCTTCTGTCTTCTGTACAATTGTGTATTGGTGGATTATGACAAATTGCTGTTTCATGAGTGATAAGCTCAGAAGATCACACTTTCCATTGGTGATGTGTGCACCATAGCAGTGATAGCAAAACAAGGAAAATTTCTAGTGCCTCTAATAAATATTAACTATATGAATCCAGGCTATCTAGCTTGTATATAGTAACTGTGCTGTCATTCTGTAGTTCATTTTATTTTATGAATGTGGCTTCACGTGACAGGCCATAAGTTGTTTAATAAATTTCACGTATGAAAATTTCCTCTTTGTGGCCAAATGCAAGGTCCAGCAAAAAGCAGAATGTCTCATTGTGGCTTGTTTCAGCTCAAGACCATGGTGATTCACGGGGAGACACTATAGTGGATGTGGATCCAGAAATTATAAGGAAAGGTGTTCGCTCCTTGATGCAACAGGTTGCACAAATAGAACGAGAGAGGGTATGAAATTATAAATTACATAAAAAATGATAGTGGATTTCTTAAAGTCAACTCATCTGCCAGGGTTATTTGTGATTATCAACATGTTTAAAAGAACCTACATTTTGGTAGTAGCATCTCATGCACACTGAGTGTAATGGTTTTACTGTGCAGGTTCATTTGTAAATGCATATAACACCTCAGCGAATGTGAGGTTATGGAGGTAAACATGAGGGGAACACATTTGTAAAATCTTGAAGTTAATAAAGAATCAAATTTCTTGATGATTGCTACAGGCAGTTTATTCACAAAGCTGTAAAAATTGGCTGTTATCTTTGTTATGTCTGTCTATCTGTCTGTCTGCATGCAGCAATATGGTCCCAACTGCATGGATTTTCACAAAAGCTTATTTGGGGTAGTGTTACTAAAATCTTCCAGAAAATTGAAGTTTGTTTAACACTAGACACAAGTAACAGGCCAATAAGTCATTCACATGAAGACCTCAATAAGTTTATGCAAATATCTTATTGCATTCTCTTGTACTGAGTAAAGTTTCATGTATTTCTTGTATTGACTTGTTCTATATCCAGTAGGTTTTTCAGCCTTTCACAGACTGATGCAATGCATTAGGAATAAAAATACAAATAAACAATTACATGGTTATCCTGCATCTTACAGATTGTGTTATATCATATGCAGTTGCAAAGGTATCATTAAATAAGCCCACAATCAGTCATTCTGTCAAAATGTAGGAAGGACTGATGAAGTAAGTGGAAAAGGAATAAGAAGTGTGTGTATGTGTTCCTGTTTTTAGGATGACTTCAAAACCCAAGTTGTGAGTGTGAAGAAGCAACTTCAAGAGGCACATGAACTGCAGAATAAAGTGGATGCAAAACTGAATACAGCCTTGCAAAATGTACGAGCTTTTCAAGATGAGAAAGGTGCTTTGGAAGCTAAATTGGGCCAGAAACAGGTCATCTTACAGGCCCAGGTAAAGAAGCGGTGTGTGAGTGCTGGCACCACATGCTGAGAAGCAACAACTAATTACACTTGAGCACAAAATGACTTCTGATTGAGCATGAATATATATATATATACACACACACACACACAAATTTGTTTGTTTGTTTGTACAAATGGTGAAGGTCAGGCTGTACAGTAAAATTATCAGTAAATATTTTTCCATCTAAGGTAAAATTTTTATAGCCCATTAATTTTTCTCATTCTGTGCTCAATGCTGTTGTTGGTATAGCTGAGTTGGTACAGTGACTAAGTTACAAACTGAATGAATTGTGGGTTAGTGGTTGTATTCCCAGGAGGGGCAGGAGATTTTTCACCTCCAGAGCATCCAGACTGGCTCTAGGACCCACACAGCCTTATATTCAATGGATACCCGAAGCATCTTTCCCAGGCATAAAGCAGCTGGGGCATGTAGCTGACCACTTACATGCTGAGCATAATGAATGGAAGTATACCTCCACTCTCCCATACTCCTTAATGGGTGTCATGGTGACAACTTTGCCTTTATCCATCACCTGTCAGGAATGTGTGATTATGATTTCACTGTAATTATATCCATCAGTCCCATTATATTATGCTACATAAAGTACTAATACTTTGGAATAGGGTTTCTCTTGCTATACCAAGGTATTATTGTCTAATAAAACACTGTGTTTTTCTATGAGCTATTTACATTTTTGTCCAATAAATTTACATTGTCAGCATAGATTAAACATGAGGCATTCCATTCACTTCTAATCCATGCAGTTTTTCTTTGGATTTCCCGTAATGCTGCATTCTAAAGCGACGTTGAAAAGAAATGGTGAGGCTGTACACCTTTTAGTTCATTTTGTGTATTATAACAATAGCAAATGATAAAAGTATGAAGTGTATTTTATTTGCGCACATGTATGAATAATAGAACCAGATAAAAATTAACCTTATCACTTACGATGTTGTACCATAACTAGATAAATTTGTCAGTTTCATACTTACTGTATAAATGGTTAGAATTCTTCTCACACCAGGATTTACAATGTTTTATTTCTATATTCCATTTGTGTTGCTTCTAACATGTGTTAGAAAGGCAGCAAGTTTATTATTTTTGACTTAGTGATTTGTATTATTATTATTATTTTTGTATGTCTCTAATATCATCTTTAATGGTGTATGGAAACATAATGTTTAGACAAGATTGCAGCATGTAGCAAATAACAGGCACTCTTGACATTTGGTGACTGAACAGGATACATTACAAAATTCCCATTCAGTGGAAAATTGTTCATAAGTTGCAGCAATAAAGATACCGTAAATGGGAGTATTTTGTTATCCCATTTTGCAGACTCTTGAGACAAGTTCAGCCAGTTCCAATGCCCATTGTTTGTGGTCATAACGGTAACATTTTCACTCACATATTAGAGAATTTTTTTGCTAATTACAATATGTTTGTCAAGGAGACCCAAAATGTATAGAGCTAGTATAGATAGTTGGTAGTTAGTGGCTGTAAAGAGGATTATACAAAACTCTTTCTTATGTCATATTACAGACAGAAGCTCTTCAACAGAAAACTGAAGAGGTCCAGCAGGTGAGAGAGAAAGTAATGGCTTTGGAGCTTGGAATTAGCAGTGGGGCTGAAGAGAAAGGCCAGTATGAGGTAGGAAGGGCTCTTCATTGTTTAATCTTGAGTGTCTATGGTGCTTAATGTGGAGCTCGTAATTGTCCGACACCATGTAACAGATTTGAATGAAATGTGATACATTACCCTACACTGCACTGTGTCACACAGATTTTTAATGTGTTTACCGTACATATTTATATTGTTTTTATTAAGAACTTATGCAACTTAGCAAAGTGCACACAATGTTTCACATTGTCACCATATTTGTAATTGTTGTCTTACAAACAGTAGTTCTTATTTGATATATAGCTGTGCATGTGATTCATCACCATTTCTCCATACCAAATTTCACTTGGTTATTAATTATTACCATGAAACCAAAAGCTAAGGAAAACATTTACACTGCTAGTATCTTGTTATTTTACATTATACAGAAATATTGTTGTACCAAAGATTCCATATTTTTTTTAAGGTCTGTTACCATAGTTCATTTCAGGATCTAAAAGTTATTGGGGCTTCTGTTTCTGTTTCCTTAAAAGTTCACATGCCTGCAATTTTGTTATCACTGGTTATGTGAATTAAAAATTGCAGTCTCCTTGTGTCATGCAGCAGCATGATGTATCAAGTTGCATGAAAATCAGTGAACCAGTTCAGTTTGGAATGTAGCTACACACACAACTTGGTGATCTCAAATCCCTATGTGTTTTTTTCCTTTTTGGGAAGGAAAGAATGCAAAAAGTAAGTGATTGAGAGTACCATGATGTCTCTGTGTTTCGGTGTATGTGTTGCATTTCAACTTTTGAATTAGTTTTTGAAAAATATTGTGTCCTTCAGGCCATCCCATTGCCATCCTATTTAATTTCATACAGTCAGTAATAACATAATAGACATGTAAACCCGTGAAGCGGGGCCCAATATTAGCATCACTCTGAGACTGTGAATTTTAAACAGGAATAGATCTGTGATAGTATATGGAACTCTATTAGGGTCATATGGTAGGGTAACAAGGCAGTTATGCAAAAATGTTGCTTGCTGTTCCGTTTGATGTTAGTATCTAATGAATCACTGGAGCTAGGAATGTGAAATTTTGTATAGAGTTAGGTCATAAATATATCAGTGTATTGTGTATAAAATGTCCCTCATAAGTTATCAATTACAAACAAAGTTATGACACAAAATATTCTGGTTATATCTGACAAATTTAGTGTGTACAGAATCTGTATTCAAGTAGTAAGTTCTTCACAACACTAAAAACAACAGCACCAACAATGACAACAACAATAACAAGGTGATCATGGTCATCGTTGTCACCACCACCATCATCATCATAATATGTAGAATTAGAAGTGTATGGAGTGGAAAAGTTGTTCTTACGCACATTCTGTATGAAACTTTATGTTCCCAAAATGCTTATAACCTGTGTAATTTGTGAAGTTTGTAACCCTGTTGCCATTTAATTTTCTGTATGGTTGAAATTTTGTGTGTGTCATAAGTGACTTTTCATTTATCGTTAATAATTTGTCATAAATATCACTCTAACATTAACACTAGCAATAATGTTTTTTATTAGGACCTGTCATCATTTTAATAATGGCTTTTCCTAAATATGAGCAGTTTACATTGTTGTAATGGTATTATGGCTTCACTGGAATTCTTGGTAAGATATGTTAGAAAATCAGAATTATGTAACATTATCATGTCCCTAGGACAAGCTTGATAAAATGCGGCAAGCTTTGTCCAGAGTAGAGGCTGAGAAACGTAGTCTGCAAGAGGAACTGGGCCGCAATGAATCTCGGGCCACAAAGCTAGAAGTGCAGAGGCTGTCCTTAGAAGGGGATCTGCAGCGTCTGCAGATGATTCTGCAGGAGAAGGACTCCCATATCCAGGTATGCAGCATTTCACACATCAAGTCAGTTTCATATATAAGAATTGCTAACATTTGTGTTATTTAATGATGTTGCAAGTTACTTTGACTGTACAATGTTGGTGGTGGTGGATGGATGAATGTATGAGTATGGAACTTCAGTGGTAGGATACTGACAGGGGAAAATGGAAGTACTGAGAGTAAAACCTGTACCATTACCACTTTTTCCATGACAAATTTGACATGGACTAACCTTGGATTGAACCTGGGTCTCAGTGGTGAGGGGCCAACAATTAGCTTCCTGAATTGTTGCATGGCCACAATGATTGATAATAAGACGAAAGCTGCAGTACAAAATGAAATGATTTGCACACTGGAATTAAGAGCATATTATATTCTGGAAATACATGCTACTGTACAGTTAAAAATCTGCTGTATTCTTGTCCTGTTTCTGGAAACATGCTAAGTGTAGTGGATGACCAGGTAAAGTGTAAAACCTCAATTTAAGACAGTAATATGCTAAGTACCAATATTCTTATTGGATATAGTATACTGATCTGTTGTTGCTTTAATGCACAAGTTGCTGAATCATGCTTTAACTCCTACGAACAAGTAACTTAATAAGAATACAATAAATCACTTCTGTCATTTTACTGAGGGTACCCCAGTAAAGTGAATTTCTGTTGCAGGCAGAATGATTACAAAGTGACTGAAAATCTGTGATGAAAACACTCATCACACAAGGAGAACTAAGTTAATACAGTGGGCATTGTGTCCAGTCCTCTTGAGTAATTCAGGGTAGGGATCTTCATGAACCTGGCAGTAGTACCTTGACATACAATTACTCTGTGTTTTCACAGCAGAACAAACATGAGACAAGCTCTTCTTAAGTTTTTGTGGCTGACTTATTCACTGTTTTCTGGATTTTTTTGTCAAATGTGCCTCTTAGTTACTTCTGTGCTGGCTTACTAGTTAGCATTTCTGCTCATTGGCACCTTTTCTGTCCACTATTAACACTTTGCGTAGCAGTTGGACTGTTAAATGTAACTGGTGAATGGCCTTAGAATAGAATAGTAATGGGTTTGAGCCCTTTTGTTCCCAATGCACCTAGGCCTTAAAACAGGCCTTTTGTGCCCCATACCTTAATACCAAGTCATGGGAGCCCTGGTCCTTCACAGAATTTCCAGATTGCCCCCAGATTCAGACTCCTAACATAATCTGGGTCCAAAAAGGAGCCCATATTAAATTAATAAAAGATGATCCTTTTCCAGATCCCTCCATATATCTCTCAAAAGTCCTCGAAAACAAACCCCCTCCATGTTCCCTAAAATGGGGCCCTTATGGAAACATACACCTATTTCCAGAACCTTACTTAGCATATCCTGCAGGGTCCCCAGTAAAGGAGCCCTCCTCCAGGTTACTCTCATAGAGCTCCCACAGAGAGAGATGCTTCATTTCCAGTGTCCTCCTTCATTCACCTTGCAAAGTCCTTGGTAAATGAGGTGCCTTCCAGGTTCCCCATCGGGGCTCCTATGGGGAGAGATACCTGCCTCCAGAGCATTTCTCTCGTAACCTTCAGGGCCCCAGTAAAGGAACCCCAGGTTCTTCTCACAGAGCTCCCACAGGGAGAGATACTCCATTTCCAGAGCCCTCCTTCATCCATCTCTTAAAATCCCTGGTAAATGAGCCCCCTTCCAGGTTCTCCAATGGGGCCCCTCTGGGGAGAGATGCCTGTTTCCAGAACCTTCCTCTACATAACCTTCAGGGTCCCCAGTAAAGGAGTCTGGAGTCCCCCCCAGGTTCCCCTCACAATGCTCCCCCATAGAGAGACGCTCCATTTCCAGAGCCCTCCTTCATCCATCTCTCAAAGACCCTGGTATGTGGGCCCCCTATGGAGAGAAATGCCCATCTCTAGAGACTTCCTCTACATAACCTTCAGCATCCCCAGCCCCCCTCCTGGTTCCCCTCACAGAGCTCCCATAGAGAGAGATGCTCCATTTCCAGAACCTTCCAACTATCTCTCAAAGTTCCCGGTAAATGGACCCCCCCCATGATTCCCAGCAGGGCCCCTGTGGAGAGAGATGCCCGTCTCCAGAGCCTTCTTCAACACATAAGTCCCTGGCAAACAAGTCCTCCTCCAGGCTCCCCAGCAGTGCCTCCAGCGAGAGAGATGCTCATCCCCTTAGCCCTCCTCCCCATATCCTTCCATATCCCCAGCAAAGGAGTCCCCCCTCCAAGTTTCCTTAACTGAGCTCCCGCAGAGAGAGATGCTCCGTTTCTGGAGCCGTCCTTCAACTGTCTCTCAAAATTCCCAGTAAATGGACCCCCCCCCCAGGTTCCCCAACAGGGCCCCTACAAAGTTAGACACCCATTTCCAGAGCTTTCTTCTACACATCCCCTAATAATTAACCTATCCCTCAAAGTCCCCAGTAAATGAGCCCCTAACCATGTTACCCAACAGGGTCCCTATGGAGAGAGATGCTCCGTCTCCAGAGCTAATGATTTATTTATTCATTTATATCAGTCAGAGTCTCCATTTAAGGAGCCCTCCCATGAAAGTGGGGATAACATACAGTCACCATCCATGGAGCCCCATGTGGACAGAAGGCCTACATACAATGGGGTGTGGCCTGGTTCCACAAGGGGATCGTTTACGATACAGCTATCACTGCCGCAGTGCCATGCAGCCTTCAGCATGATGCCTTTCACCTTGACTGGGGTAGACCAGGGCCCCATTAGCCAGCGGGTGTCATAGTAACTCTCAACAGGGTATCCCCTCCACACCTGTTACCGCCTCCCACATGACCCAGAGTAAACTTGAATATGAATCCACGTAACCCTGAGGTAAAGATGAGGGGTTGGATTTAGGGGAGGCGTGAATGGCTTTATTGTTGAACTGATCACTGTGTGTGTAATCGAATCAGCGGTCAAATGCAGTGAAATACCGCAAAGTGAAGTTTCATCCGTATATAACTGAGGGAGTTCAGATTCTGTGTTGGGTGAGAGAAGGTGGTGTACAAACTGCATATGGGTGATCAGTGACAGAAACTGGAGTACAATCAAGCTATGGGCAAGCAGTGTTAGAAATTGAGGCCTAATCATATGAGAGAAAGTATTAGGGTTATAAGGCCAAACTCCTCAAACCCAAGTCCACTGAACTACATTTGAGGTGTTTCCATTCTCAGGTATGCAGATCCAACAGCTAGGCAACATCATACTGATTCAATGTGCGACCAATGTGACTTTTGGAAAATGCAAGTTGCTTTCTCAACCTGTGGTGTATGGCCTACTAAATTCCAGGTTTTCAATTCCATCGGAGGCACTATTCACTTTAAAAACATATTGGCCCTGTACAGCAGTATATAGAAGTTGTATTTTATATGCTGCATTAGGTTCAAATGAGAGGAACAGCACATTCTTGCTGTAGCATAGTCAAAAGTCTTGATGTTCTTTGTGATTTTTGTGTTTGGCCAGGACTAGCCATAAATGCAATGACTGACACCTTACACATTCCATGATGGCGAGTCTCCCCAAGGAAAGTGCACATGTCACAACTTACTGTAAATGAGGTGTGACAGTATCTTGCACTGGCTGTGAAAAATTAGCTTTCTTTTATTTGCCTGAGTCTCCAACAAGTATATTTGTATGATTATGACACTTGGTCTTGTAGAGAAAATGAGAATATCACCTAATGACAGGTTTTACTTAAAGTTTACTGTATGCAAGCATATTTGTGCGAAAGAATTTACACCGTTTTGATTGGAAACCTCATAAGAAGACACTGCTTGAGAGTCATAGGGACATATTAGGATATTATTAAATTGGATCTCAGGGAATTTGTACTCTTCTAAAGGATAATTATTCACTTTTCTGGGATATGATATAATGCCTCATCCATATGGGTCAAAATGTCCAAGAAGAAGAAGAAAAAGGATGACTGGATGAGTGGGGACATGCAGCATTATAAATGCATACAGAAGTTTAGCTCATAAAGTTAAATGAAGTTACCACTTGAGAGATTTAAATCCAGTTGGGGAGATCACAATACAATAAATCTTGGAAGGCATGATAGTATACCCTAGACTCAAGTGGAACAGGATATGGCTATGATAAGCATGGTGATATCCTGTTCTGTTCCTTAAAAGCACAAAATTGCTTTGAAGTGCTGAATGACTATTAACCTCTTAAGCCTACTGGCTGTGTGATGCACCATCCAGGTTAACATTCAAAAATTGTAAATTCTGCCCACAATGTATTTATGTGTTTTGTATTTATTTCAGAACAAACAGCAACTTTTGACCTATATAACATTAAGTGATCGGTGTTTATAAACAGTTAAAAAGTATTTACTGCATGGTACGCATTGGGTCTTTAAATAGTATGATTTATGCTTTATCTTTAGAGTTAATGTTTCAGGGAATATCTTGTGCCACAGATGTAATTAGTACTTACTTAAGGACTTTTGCCATACAGAAGTTGCAAGATAAGTGTGAGGTACAGGGGAGGAATCTTGCAAGTCTTGAAGAGCGCTGTTCATCACTGAAGTCAACTATTGACCAACTGAATTTAGCACTGGAGCGAGCAAACATTGGGGAGGCAGAAATGAGGGCTGAAATTCAAAGTCTGCAGCGCACTTTGCTGGACACCAGTTCAACCTCACAGTCAAGTAGTGAGAAGCTGAAACAGGTTAGCTATAGTTTTGTGATGCAGTGAAAAATTTTAACATGTTTATTGGGACAAAGGACAACATTTAAGGGAGCAGGAAGAAATTACTTCAATACACACTCCTTTTACTCTGTAGATGAATTTTTTATGTGTAAAGATTTTATAAAATGTTTGTAGGTTTTACATTGTAAAAATTCTGTATATATTGTGTGTTTATTTGTTTTCCAGATTCTATTGTTTGTGGCACATTTATGGAACCATGGTATATATATATATATATATATATATATATATATATATATATATATATGTGTGTGTGTGTGTGTGCACGCGCGTGCGTGTGTGTGCGTGCGCGCGAGAGACTTTTAGTTTATGTAGTGACATTCTTTTGGCTTCACTGGTGGTTCTTCAAAGTTAATTGAAAAGGACATGAAAGAAAATGTTTTTGACCTATATTCAGATTCTGTCCTGTCCCAGCATTTATTATATTGATTGCATGTAATGAAAATCCTCAGACAAGATAATTGGTCATTGGGCTCAAAATTGACCCCAGGACCATTCAACTATGAAGCAAGTGTTCTGGCTGCAGTATCTGCATTATAGTGAAGCTATCTGACAGCTTTCAGTATGGAACTCGTTACCAAATGCCACTGAGAGCTATTTGTAAGTTGTCTGCATGCAGTGGTTTATTTTGATTTCATGGAAAAGCATATTCAGTTGGTATGTATTTGCACTATATAGTGCTGTATCAATAATGATGTTCCTATAGCTTACCATATCTCTTCACAAGTTTGTGTTTTTCTCATTCTGGTGGTTTGGATTTTCATGTATGCTATACAGTAAAACTGAAGGACAGTATTTTTCACATTTTCACCCTGTCTTCTCTACTTGCATTGTTCTTGATTTCCTTTTTTTTACTCCTCTTTGTAACCAGTATTGTGCTCTGATACAGCACATGTAGCAATGTATCTCCCTTGCATTTGGGAAGAACATGTTTAAAATTCTGGCTAGAAGCCAATTATCTGCACTGGGTTCTCCTCAATGTCTCTGTCAGATTTTGGGTTTTTTACTCAGAAGGAGTCAAGTCTGCTTCATTACCCATCCTTTCCAACTCACTGCATATAATGACTTCGCAGGAGGGAGTGAAGACTGCATCATTACCCATCCTTTCCAACTCACTGATTATAATGACCCCTGATCTGAGTCAGCAGTGAATTACTTCATTTGTTCATCCAGCACTCTTAAATAATGTATGAATATGATGAATGCTGTCTTCTAGTACATGATATTTTGTAGTCTGTTTTATATTTACCATTATTTTAGACAAACCTGCTGTCTCCTTTTACCCTGAAGACTGAGGCAGAAGTTTCCACTGAAATGTTGGTTAATTTCTACCAGAGTCTGTGCTACTCTCTACCAAGCAAGAGTAATCTTCATAGGGACAATACAGAACCTTAATCTGAGAACCCAGAAATAAATTTATCAATTATTCATCATATCCTAGTAGTCGATGCAGTACTGAAGTAACCGATCAGCTAGTGCACATTTAGTTAGCAGAACAGAATGTCATTCTGTGCCTCCCACTGCATTTTACTTTTGTCTGCAGCTTCAGAAATCACTCACAAACAGTGAGAACGAGCGCAGGGTGGTTGTGGAGCGTCTGGAAGCTTCACAGCAAGCACTGGCAGAGCTGCGCCGTATCAACCAGCAGCTGACAGATCAGACCCAGCGGCTACAGACGGAGATAGCGAATAGTGAGGTTCAGCGTTCTGGTCTTGAATCTCAACTAAGACTAGCCAGCTGGCCACCAGAGAGTGCAGGCAGCAAGGATGAGGAACTGATGCAACAGTTACACGCATCACAGCGAGAACGCATGGAGCTCCGAGGAAAAGTGGAATCTTTGTCAGACAAGGTAGATACATAGTTTGTGCCAATGTTAGCTCTTAGTAATGAAAGCCCTTCCATTCACCAGTAGCTCAGTGCCTTCAGTATATCCCTTAATATTTTCATGTACCCCTTCCTTCTGTTTGAAGAGTATGTGATTAGGCATTCTAAAAACCAAAAGAGGTTAGCAATATTTTGGGGATTCTTCTGTATATTTTATTTGGTTTGTTAATCCTTAACCCAGTCCATGTCAGTGAACTGTGCCAATGAGGCATTTTAGAGGAAGGCTTTTTCATCATCAGTTGACATTTCCACTAGATGCAACTTGTGACAAAGCCTTCTTGATTCCCTTCATGTAGTGTCCCTCACTTGTTCTTCCCTGTAATTGTTTATCTGACATCTTGCTTTCTGTAAGAAGTCATGTAGTTGTCTATCCAGAAGTCATGCTCATACTACTGTAATTTTATTTGTAACACCATCTGCCAATGAACGTCATGTGTATTGGATAACACTTCATCACATTCAGGACGTCCCAGGTTTGAATACTCATAGTTTCCTCAGTTCCTAATTCACTGCTGGGATAATACTTCAAATTATGCTACAGCTACTTCAGTCCACATCCTCACAATTCAGTGCTGATCAGTACTTCAAATTATGCTACAGCTACCTTAGTCCACATCCTCACAATTCAGTGCTGATTAGTACTTCAAATTATGCTACAGCTACCTTAGTCCACATCCTCACAATTCAGTGCTGATTAGTACTTCAAATTATGCTACAGCTACTTCAGTCCACATCCTCACAATTCAGTGCTGATTAGTACTTCAGATTGTACTGCATCTACCTCAGTCCACATCCTCACAATTCAGTGCTGATTAGTAGTTCACATTGTGCTGCAGCTACTTCAGTCCACATCCTCACAATTCAGTGCTGATTAGTACTTCAAATTATGCTGCAGCTACTTCAGTCCACATCCTCACAATTCAGTGCCAATTAGTACTTCAAATTATGCTACAGCTACTTCAGTCCACATCCTCACAATTCAGTGCTGATCAGTACTTCAAATTATGCTATAGCTACCTTAGTCCACATCCTCACAATTCAGTGCTGATTAGTACTTCAAATTATACTACAGCTACCTTAGTCCACATCCTCACAATTCAGTGCTGATTAGTACTTCAAATTATGCTACAGCTACCTTAGTCCACATCCTCACAATTCAGTGCTGATTA
>Ga0136643_10003935_pt1 | contig 20242 bp, 18 predicted proteins | sample TergutLab28metaG_FD_96883 | JGI IMG/M metagenome (GOLD analysis project Ga0136643, IMG submission 96883) | Labiotermes labralis P1 segment gut microbial communities from Petit-Saut dam, French Guiana - Lab288 P1 (version 3) (version 3) | ecosystem: Host-associated > Arthropoda: Insects >...
CACTAGGAAATAACCTAAAAGTTATGAGCACTCAATTTCAACACAAGAAGATTCACAAAGGTACTTGGCTGGCCCCAGACCAAAGGACACTAAACCAAATAGACCATGTAATGATCAGTAGTGAGAAGAAAGAACTTGTTGAGGATGTCAGAACCATGAGAGGACTGCATATACACTCAGATCATTATCTTCTTAACATAATACTTAATCAAAAACTTCCAAAAATATATATTAAGAAAAATAGACATTGGACAGGGATGTGGAATAAATCAAACCTCAAGAATCCTATAAAGTGCCTGAAATACAGAACAGCCTTATACACCAAACTGTCAAAACAAACACAACAGCAAGACATAGAACAAGAATGGAAGCAGATTAGGATGGCAATCACCGAAGAAGCAAATGAAGTAATCCAAAAGCAAGATAAGAAACAGAGGAGTGAATGGTGGGACAAGGACTGCCAGCTAGCGATTAAGAGAAAGAATGATGCATGAAGAAGGTGCTTACAGCACAAAATCAGAGCGAGTAGCGAATGGTACCACAAGAAAAGAAATGAAGCAAATCGAATGTGCCAACTAAAGAAAAAAGAATGGATCAATGAGACAATTAGACAAATTGAAGATAACCACAAGAAGAACGAATCAAGGAAATTTTTTAGTGAGATTAAAAAACTTAAACAGTGGAATATAAGATTTCCATTTATGTGTAAAGATGAAAACAACACCGTCATCACTAAAACGAATCAAATCCTAAACAGATGAAAGGATTACTTCAGGACAATCCTGAACCTAGATACAGATAACTCCTTTAGTAACCATACAATACAGCCAATAACAGGTGATAACCAGACTGAAGTAGAAATATAACCTCTGTCTTACAATGAGGTATGCTCAATAATCAATAAACTGAGAAGTAACAAGGTAGGAGGCACCGACAATATAATTCCTGAATTAGTTAAACAGGGTGGTAGAACTCTGAAACAAAGGTCATATAAACTTATACTAATGATTTGTGAAAAAGAACAATTGTCCAACCAATGGAAGGAAAGAATAATTTGCCCAATGTATAAGAAGGGGGATGGACTGGACTGCACTAACTATAGACCTATAACATTGTTAAATGTTGTGTATAAAATATTTGCAATAATTCTGAATAAGAGGCTGGTAGATATTATAGAAACTGAGTTAGGTGACTACCAGTCTGGATTCAGACCTAACAGATCTACAGTTGACAATATTTTTATGATAAGGCAAATTATCAAAAAGGGCTATGAATATAATACTGATATTCATAACATATTTATAGACTACACACATGCCTTTGATTCAATACAAAGGAATAAAATATTAGATTCCTTAATCCAGTATAAAATTCCCCCCAAATTAATAAGGCTAGTCAAGCTTACACTAGAAAACACCATGGCAAAGGTTAAAGTAAACAACGTATACACATCAGAGTTCAGAGTAGAGAGCGGAGTAAAACAAGGGGACCCGCTCTCTCCTATGTTATTCAGCCTGGTAATCAACACAACACTAAAGAAACTGGATGTAAGAGGCAACATTTCCACGTGACTTAAGACAACTTATTGCTTACGCGAATGATATATTGATAACAGCATGTACCAAACAGTCATTAATGGACATCCAACAACTAAAAAATAAATCACTGGAAGTCAGACTAACAATAAACGAGAAGAAAACAAAGTTTCTAAAGTGCGCCAAAAAGGACATCAAGACAGAGAACTTAAATATTAAAAGCTCATATATAGAGCAGGTTAAACAATATAAATACTTAGGGTCCATCATAAATGACACTAATTCTATTGAAGAAGAGGTTAAGGAAAGGACAGCTCTTGGTATAAAGGCATACTAAGCAAATTTAAAGTTCTTCAAAAGCAGATTAGACACTAAAAGTTTGAAATTAAAATTATGTAGAACGTTCATAAGACCAATAGTGACCTATGCATCAGCAACATGGGTGCTGAAAGAAAATATAATTCAGAAACTGTAAGTCTTTGAGAGGAAAATCCTAAGAAGAATATTTGGGCCTACGAAAGAAAATCAAACATGGAGGATTAAAAACAGTGAAGAACTGGACAAACTGATAAAGCACGGAAATATATAGTCAACCATATTAAAGCCCAAAGACTGAGCTGGTTCGGCCATATACAAAGAATGCCTGAAACCAGGGCAGCTAAGAAGATATTTAAATGGAATCCCTTGACCACGAGACCAAGAGGAAGACCCAAGCATAGATGGGAGGACATCATCATACAAGACCTTGGTCAAATGAAGATAAAAAATTTGGTAACCTGTGTCCAGGATAGTGCAAAGTGAAAGGACGTCGTTAAGAAGGCCAAAACCTCCTATTAAAAGAGGTTCAGCGCCTGAAGAAGAGATAGGAAACAGGCATGGCCCAATTTAATACACTATCCCAACATTTTCCTAGAATGACTAAACCAACTCAACAGAAAAATTTAGTCAAGATAGCAGGTTCTCAGGCCAACTATGTATTGCACAATGCTTACAGATCATAAAACAGATTATCAGGGGGAAACAATGTTCTTGAATACCTTATGGCACTTTCCTATGTGCTTCAACAGCTGCAGAAAAACACAGAAAAGAGTCAGTGCAGACAAACAGTCCAAGTCTCACAGGCAACAATGATGCAGTCAGTTAAATTTTTCCCATTCATTAGGCAAAGTAATGGCCATATGACAGGGTGAAATCATATTAAATTGCTTAGAAAATTAAAAGTATTAAATTTCTAATCTTAATGTGCATACACTAACATGTGTGGGTTATCTCATATACAGTACTATCCACTGAACCAAGTGATAAGACTTTTGAGCTTATGTGACTTACGTGATTGGCCAACAAATCATCTGTATGACAGGAATCTTGGGGAAATTCCAGTATAATTTAGAACATTAAGAACATGTTTTCAGTGCTCATTTACTGACACACATATTATACAATAAATCCTCCCTTTTGATGCCAAGGTCTAAACCATTTCATTAAATATGCTAGCTCATGCAGGAAGTATCTAATAATTAATATAAAGTGAGGATAGATGAACCTAGTGGTCACAGCTGCTATGGGAAATGTCTATAATCTTCAGTGCAGATTGCAACTCACAAATACCAGCCTGCACTTCATCAACAGTCCTCATAATGGGAGCACTTAAATATTACACCTCTTGTCCTCTTTGGTAAAAGTCACAGCAATATAAAGTCACAGGTGCAGTACCTTGTTTCCAATGGGTGAGGCACAACTTCTCCTGTGCACAATACATGGCCAGTTTCCTGGTGACAGATGGTAATGTGTTAGCATAAGCCTGGACAATGGTATCCCGGACACAGCTGGGCTTGTCTTCTGTGCGACCACGCTTCATGCTATTTGATTCTATATGGCCTTTTGAACTGCATATGCTGTTGTTTACTTCCATTGCCTCTGCAATCCTAAACAACACAATTTGTCTCTGAATTTCATATATCACCTGACTACAAACAAAAAATGACTGTTAGAACTGTCAAAAGTTTTAACCTTTATAGGCTACATGGGTTGCCCATGTCCCATTTAATGTAACTCTTCACAGACAAATGAGATAACACAGCACCATACAGGAGTATGCATGGACATTTAAAAATCAGAAAAACTCCGGCTATCAGCAGATACAGTGTAAATTAAAGGCTGGATAATGAAAATAAGTGATACATAAAAACTCATGAATCCAAAAAAAACACACACACCAACTACTACATTTGCTTTTGTATTTGACACACTTTCTTCACCCTTTGTATATTAAGTCTGTAAGTTAAGACGGTTAGAATGGACAGTGGTGAGTTTCTCAAAAGTGGGTGTAATTATTAGACAAAATTTCACTCAGTTTTTATACATTTCAGGACCAACCTACCTAGAGCGTTCAAGGTAATACATGACACGCATGTCATCAGCCTGAGGGTTGTGACAATTCTGGAGAAAGTAAGTGAATGCTTCCTCTTCAGCAGGTGACAGGGCAAGCTGCAGGACCACATTCAGTTGGTTCATCTGTTGGCAAGCTGGCCAACAGAAATATAACACATAATAAAGCTTCATGTTTTGACTATACAAGAAAAAGCATATAAATTAATTATGTGCATGGCAAAACCAAAATAATCACACTGAGACCATACTTATTACGAGTGTATGTTGATGCACCTACAAATCTTCAGTCACCAATTCAGCACTGCGTGCACTGACAATTATGAATTCAAATTAATCAATGGCTTTTCTGCACACGTTCTTGACAAGTAATGCCTGACTCTCACCAACCCCCAAAAAAACTCTCTTATAATTAATACAGTATTTAAACTTTCAGTTACTAAGAAATGACAAAAAAAATTATAAAATTAGTCATTTTTGAATGCCAAAGTGTATACAAAGTGAAACACTAAAGCTCCAGGACTGATGCAATTGCACCAGTTTGGTTTGGCATATATACACCAACTGCAGCTGGTTTCAGTTGGTTCATGTTATGAACACCTGGGATTAGTGAAAACATAGTTCCAGACCACTCACTTCACCTATAGCTGTCATGCATGTAAGGTGGGTTCTCCTGTGTCATGCAGCAGTCAGCAATCATCAAGTGTTGTTTCAAATCCAGAAGAACAGCTCCAGAAAGATACATAATGTTTGAAACTGTTAATGGAAACGAAGCTGTCTCATACATATGTGTACTTCTGAAGTTTGGCATCATAACATGTTTCAAACAGTTGTACATGAAACATTTGCTACAAAAAAAATTGTGCTTGATGCACTGAGGAAAGGACATTGAACTGAAAACCAAAATGTTGTATTTCACAATAGCAGCTTTGTGACAAGTCACACAGCTGACAACTGTAAATTGTTTATGTCAGTAAACTCTTGGATGTAGAAAACACAGAAGCAGACACAGACTCCAGTAGTGAAGAAGACAGTGCCTTACACAAGGACTGAACTCAGCTAGGAAAGGATAAGGATGTCAACTTCAGTCCTCACATATTTGTAAACATAAGGTAGTCATGTGCTGCATTTCCAGCATCAGTGAGCATTATGATAATTTTAAAGTGGCTGATGCAACGAAGAACAGGAGAAGGAAGACAAACGTATGCCCAAACCAGTGCCAAGAACTGTTAAATCATCTTTTATGCATGCAGCATTGGCAAGCATGACAAACAGAACATTTTGAGCTTGAAACTAGTGCAAGAACTTCAAGCAGTTGTTAATTTGTTCAGCACATGCCAAGCACGTCTGACGGTTGAAGGAGGTATTTCCACAATCTGCTTTAATATGTGGTTCAGTTCTATACATATATATAACACTCAATGTGAAAGTAGATTCTGTAAGTGTGTTTGTATATATTACACATAAGTTCTCTTTTAAGGTGGGCATCGTATATTGCTGGAATGTTAGTACCTTCCTGAATGCAAGCAAAACCTGTTTATAAGGCAACCCCTCTTCACAATTTCCAATTTTAATGAAAATACATAAACAAAAATTTTGAACTTTGTGTGCAATTACAGGGCAACTCATCATTTTTCTGGTGATAAATTAGGAAACAATTCTTGTCTTACATTCAGGAAATATGGTATGTGATAACAGAAAAGGAGCCATGATATATAATTTCACTAAAAAAAAACAAATTGTCAGCACATGAACTGTAATCTGTAAAAGGTAAAAATCACCACTGAACTCACCACTGAAAAAGTGCTGAAGCAGATCTCTTGAGTTCTGCTCATTACAGTACCGCCGCTGATACTGGAAAGCCTCATGAATTAAGCCATTCACAAGCAATACTGTCAGGTTGAGCCTGAATCAACAGAGTGAAACAACAGTTATGAAAAATGTCAATAGGTAGGAACAAAGTCTGCGTGGCATTTTTAACATCTATTTATGAGTGAAAATTCTTATGGAAATCACTCTAACCAGTTTATGTACCTCCTGCTAATACTAACCGAATGTCGTCAATGTCCTTCAGTGGTGGTTGTTGGACACGAATATACTTGAGGGCCATTTTGTGTTGACTCTGGTAGAGAAATGCTCGAATAATACACTGGTGCTGCCATGGTTTCAGGTCATCCATTGAGACAAGTGGATCCAGCAACATATCTATAGCTTCCTGCATGATAAAAGAGCCAACAGCTACCAATGTTGGTTTAATATAGTCAGTTGATACATCCTGCCACTTTGTGATCCGAGTCTTCAAGCTTTCAAAGCAATGCAGTTAAGAACTCCATTCCTCTGGGTCACTGCACTCAGTATCTGTGTGTTCTTCATCCAGTGTTTTAAACACCATGTATGCAATTGCATCATATAAAAGGTCAATGGTGCAATGAGGAACTTCCTGCACTGGACCAGTGACCCACAAAGATGAAGCCACTACATAGTCTCAAAACAATGGGCAATAAACACCCAGCGAGGGAGCACAACATCCCCAAATAAGAGAGTTCTCTTTACAAACCATCACTCCTCATCACTCCTTACTAGCCACAATTTTTGGCATAATTTTAACTTTCTGTTTTACTCCTTCCTACTTCAGCTGGAAGATTACATGAATTTACAAACAAACAAACAAAAAGAAGAAAAGTAACAACCTGTATGAAACAAACATAAGGGACTCACCTCCACACTTTTATGAGATACAGGAAGAATATAAAGTCCTACTGTTTGAAACTAACAGTCAGATCAAAAATATCAGAGACTTGTATAGGGGCATAAATGACTTAAAAAATGGTTACCAGCCTAGAAGTAATATAGTAACGGACAAGCAGGGTGATTTGTTTACAAACTCCCACACTACTTGGGCTAGGAGGAGGAACCATTTCTCCCAGCCATTGAATGTACATGGGGTTAATGACATTAAGCAGATAGAAATACATACAACAGAGCCACTAGTGCCTGCAACCAGTGCCTTTGTGGTTGAGATGGCTACTGAAAAGCTAAAAGACACAAATCACCAGATACTGATCAAATTCCCAGCAGAACTGATTAAAGCAGGAGGTAGGACATTTTGTTCTGAGATCCAACAACTTATTAATTCTATATGGAATAAGGACAAATTGACCGAGGAATGGAAGGAGTTGATGCCTGAACCTATTTATATGGGCGATAAAACAGAATGTAGTAATTATAGAGGCATATTACTCTTGGCAACATGGAGGCACTCACTGGCCTCCCCCCGTTGGAATTAGCGATTGAGGGGGAGGTGAGATCAGCGGCTCATCGCCTTTGGAGCTTGGGGTGCTGGTCTTACCTTCACCCCAATGGGGTCATAGTTGTGTTTTAACTTGACTTCAGTGATCTGATCCTGTGTTCAATGTGAGGGTTGTTGTCATGAAGCCAGTCTTCAATCTAGAACCCAAGTATTGGGTTACTATGTTAACTAGAGAGGAATGGACCAGAGGCTCCGGGGCTCCTCCTATAGTTAAGGGACTCGTTTGGTATACGGATGGGTCCAGGACTGTGGAGGGGACCAGGGTGGGGGTCTATGGGCAATCGGTTAACAGAAGGCTCAGCATCCATCTAGGTAAACATGCTACAGTCTTTCAGGCTGAGGTGTATGCAATATTGGCCTGCGTTGAAGAAACTGCAACCCAGGATCACCCAGAGAAGCATGTTAGTATTTGCTCCGATAGTCAGGTGGCTCTGAAGGAGCTTCAGGTCAGGCTGCCCAAAACAATGTCTCCGTTGGTACGACAATGCCAGCAGGCGGTGGGTGATATCTCTGCCCAGCATGCTGTAGGGCTATATTGGGTCCCGGGGCATGTCGGGGTGAGAGGGAATGAAATCACTGACAAGCTCGCAAAGGGTGGCTCTGTTCAGTAGTTTTTTGGACCTGAGCCTTTCATGGGGGTTTCCAGGAAGAATATAAGAAGAAAGTTGAATCGTTGGATGGGAAAATAACATATACAATTGTGGCATGGCACCTACAATACGCAGGGACAGGCTCGAGAATTAATCTCAGGTCCAGATCAGGCTACAGGGGCCCAGCTATTGTCCCTGAATAGGATTCAAACTAGGGTTGTTACTGGCCTACTTATGGGACCTTGAGGAGGTATCTATGCATAATGGGGATTGGAAATGACCCCAGGCGTAGGAAATGTGGTACTGGGGAGGAGACCTCAGTCCACATTTTATGTGAGTGTGAGGCCTTGGCCTCACTTAGGTATACTTACCTGGGTTCCTTTTTTTTGGACACAGATGATATTAAGAAACTAGGCATGGGGGCCATCTGGTGTTTTGGTAACACCACAGGGCTCCTTTAACCTGTGAGAATGTGGGGCACAAAGGGCCTGTTTTAGGGCCCGAAAAGGGCTCGAACCCATATATCATTCTATTCTATTCTATTCTTGTCAATAACATACAACATTTTACCCACCATCCTCCTGTCCAGGTTAACTCCATATGCAGAGGAAATTATGTGGAACATCAGTGTGGATTTCAACACAACACATCAACTAACTACTGATCATATATTCTGCATTTGTCACCACATACTTGAGAAAAAATGGGAATACAATGAAGTGGTGCATCAGCTATTTCTGTGACTTCTAGAAGGTCTATGATTCACTAAGAATGGACGACTTGTATAACAGTCTTATTAAGTTTGTTATCTCCATGGAAATGTTAAGGTTAATAAAAATGTGTCTGAATGAAACCTATAGCAGAGTCTGGGTAGGTAAACATTTGCCTGACATATTTCCTATGAGAATGGTTTCAAACAAGGAGATGCTTTATTGCCAGTGCTTTTCAAATTTGCTTCGGAGTATGCCATTAGAATGGTTCAGATAAAACAGGAGGGCTTGAAATTAAATGGTACACATCAGTTTGTGGTTTATGCTGATGATGTTCATATATTAGGTGGAAGCATACATACTATTAAAAAAAAACACACAGAAGCTTTAGTAGCTGCTAGTAGAGAGACTGGACTAAAAAATAAATGCTGATAAAACTAAGTACATGGTCATGTCTCAAGATAAGAATGCAGGACAAGTCACAATATAAAGATTAATAGTTCCTTTAAAGGGTGGAACAGTTCAAATATTTGGGAACAACCTTAATGAATAATATTCTATTCAGGAACAAAAATTAAGAGCAGATGGAAGTCAGGGAATGCTTGCTATCATTTGGTGCAGAATCTATTGTCTTCCAATTTGCTATCTAAAAATATAAAGATTAAGATATACAGAACTATAATTTTGCCTGTTGTTTTGTATGGGTGTGAAACTTGGTTGTTCACATTGAGGGAGGAATGTAGGTCAAGGGTACTTGAGAACAGGGTGCTGAGGAGATTATTTGGGCCTAAGAGGGACAACGTAACATGGAAGTGGAGAAAACTACATATGAGGACCTTACTGATCTATACTCCTCACCAAATATTATTCAGGTGATCAAATCAAGAAGAATGAGATGGACAGGGCACATAGCATGTATGGTGAGGTGCATCATACAGGGTTTGGTTTGGGAAACCTGAGGGAAAAACAACACTTGGAAGACCCAGGAATAAAAGGGAAGATAATATTAAGATGGATCTTCAGGATGTGGGATGGGAGGCATGGACTGGATTGATCTGGCTCAGGATACAGACAGGTGGTGGGCTCTTGTCAACGCGGTAATGAACCTTTGGGTTCCATAAAATGTGGGAAGTTTCCTGACTGGCTGAGAACCAGTTAGCTTCTCAAGAAGGACTTTTCTTACTGTGTAATCCTGGTGGTCCAACAGCCACAGAGCCTGTGTTATCTTGATGAAACTTGGAGTAAGACGGAATGCAGAAGGAAACTTGATGAACTGGTTGATAGCAGCAGAATATCTAAAACAAACACACATTCAGTGTGCTAGGATCCACATATTATGACGTAAGACTTCAATGTCAAATGGATCCAATTTGACCAACATGTGCAGAACATTAGTGTGTGTTTAACAGATAGATTGGTAAACTCGAAAATACTAGGCTGTGTGACCTGTACATCAAAAAAATTATTAAAATCATTCAATTCTTACATAGGTTTGTCACTGATTAAGCCAATGACCCATTTTTATGAAAAAGAAATATATATATCCTTTCATAAATTGCTATGGTACAAAAATTTCATTTGTACTGTTGGATATCTATAACTATGTACCTGTGTACATTTGGAAGACCTGAACAACTCTTAGTACAACAAACCTCTGACCATGTATTTGTTGTTAACAGAAACATACAGAAAAGCAGTTTTATTGTATTTCAATTTTTACTGAAGAAATAACATATTACAGTAACTGCTCAAAGTGGCACCCACTTTCTCACAAGGAAGTTTAGTGCCTTACAAATTTAATTAAAGCATCCACTCCTTCAATACTGAGAATATGAAAATGACTACTCTTTTGTTTCCACCTTATGACTTTCTGTCATCATGGGTAAAAGAATTGACTTTATATCACTGGACACCCTGTCTATTTAAATTTAGTATCACTGTCACTGAAACTGACATTTTATCTATTTTTCTGACTTTAACATACCATTATTTGGAAGAAATAACATTTCACGAATACTGTGCCATACACAACAGATCAAAGGGGACACAAAGTATACATAAAAATACTTTGTCTATAATATGACGTGTTCAGAGTATGGATATTGTTTCAATTATTCCCAGAAGAAGGCAGAAGCCTACAAAGAAATTTAAGTATACACACACACACACACACCTGCGAGAGTCCAGCAGTCCAGCCAAATCAAGGAAGACATAGATAACAATGCAATGCTTGACATGCATGGGGATACCATCCAGTAGGTACGTACGAAGAAGGGACTGAATTGAGGGAGGAGGGTAGAGTCCAGTGCCTCCATCCCGTTCCCATAGGGAAGAGAGGCGGTCACCATTGCATTCCCTCTTTACCAGTCCATCAATAAAGAGAATGTCTGTTTTGTCTGTTGCAGATCTGCTCAGTTTCTCCAGTTCCGCTCTCCTGTAATATAAAAAAAATGCTCATTATTTAAACCAATTTCTGTAGGGGTTCTAACATTCTGAAGTCCTTGTTTGGTAGGGCTCCAATAAGCAACTTAGCAATTCTACAGCCTAATTTTTGTAATTAAGTCCAAACTATATAATGAATAACAAAGAGGGTTAAAGAAAATCTCCACATTATATTTGACAACTTAAAAATAAACATTCCATATATAACAATGAAAATGCACCTGGCAATGGCAGAAAAGATTTCATCTGTGCATATACCTTTTCTGGTAGATTTTAGCAAGAGTAGAAGCAGGATAGGGAACTCTGTGTGTCCCAAATTCACCTGTAGCCGCACAGCCATCATCAACATGGTTAAGGTCCTCACATGGGAACTCAGGCAGAAGACCGACATTAACAAACCATTCCACCACTTCAATGTACACAGCAACAAGCTCCAATATCTGTGCCTGCTGTGACAAGTCTCCTACACCTGGAGGTACAGTAGAATGATATGAGGGCCAGCAGGTCATTTAGAGCATTATCCAAACAGTTACAGACATATTCTTGAAGGTAATGTCTAAAACATTTGTAGCTGCAGTATTCAGACTTAAATGTCAATTTGTAGCTTATTTCATATCTATTCTTGGGTAATGACACCACAGCAGGGAGGACTGTTGATATTCAAGCATCCTGGCTGTCTCCATTTTCCAGATGACGTGACTAGTTGGTCCTAAGTAATACACATCTATGTCAGGCTGCTTTTTAATTATTCCACCTGAATATGGAGTGAGCCAGGCCGTCCAAAAGTGTCACAATGATTTTTCACTGAAAACAAATAACTGAAAACCTCTGTCAGTATCTAATTAACTGATTTACATTAAAATGCACCCTAGTGAAGATCCTCAGAACTAAATTTCTCACAGCACCAAACCTTCATTTTAAAGTTTTAAAAGTTAATTCAAAGTCAATTAAGTTTCTGAGGTACAAATTTTAACACGTTATACTTCTTTCATGGCTTAATTACACTTGGAATGAAAATTTGTCACCTTGTATAATGGGATTCTTGCACATCTTCAGCACACCCTGGAACAATGTAGTGAGGTGGTGGAGCTGGTTGCCACAGTAATCTAGCAACTGGTACGAATTGGTGTCCAGTTTCAAGCCCGAGTAATCATATAGTGGGATGCCTACATAACAACAGTTCTTGATAGTATTCAAGCAATTAACAGCACTTACAACTCTAAATACTGATGGGTGCATGTCAAGCTTTCAACTACAATATATACACTGCATTCATCCCCAGTACAAGGAAAGGTATTCAGTCTCCACTTCAATATCTAACAAAATAGAGTACTTGCATGCAATGAGGACTACTCAACCAAATCGGAACACTACATTTAAATTTTCTATTCTTCATAAATGCCAAAGTGGTATCACATTAGCAGAAGTGATTAATTGTTAGCACAGTACCTGGATACCAAACATTAACAGCAAATAAATTGTCGGAAGAACCTGATTCAACACCATGAATGCCAAAGAATAAAACAAAGTGACAATGGGTTGCTGATTATTATTTCCTGATGTTTTAAAGGCATTCATTCTTCTGAAACATCAGGAAACACTAACCCCAGTGGCGCAGCACCACATCCCACAAGATGTGAACCCTCGACACAACTGTTGTGGAAACCTCGAGTATTGCATAATTACAACAAAATTTGGGCAGAATACTGGAAGACTGATAAGCAAAGATGCCTGCTGCTGTATGTATAAGTGACCATAATAAAATGCAAGACTTCAAACGTCATTCAAACAGGGCACAGCTTCCACAAGAACAGATGGAGGCAACAGACATAACAAAAAATTGCACTTTCATCTTTTATGCAGGAATGCTTTACAATTTAGGAGTCTGTCACAGTCCATATGGTGAAAGTTAATATCTATTATCATAAATGTTTATTTTAATAAACTAGTCTGTCTATAGTGGCACAGATAATAAATAAAAGTGCAGAGTTTTGCTAAGATCAGCTTTGCCTCACAGTTCATGCACTCACACAGGTTATCAGCATGAGTTTTCAGACAGATGGCTCGTTGCCAACCCCACTTCAACAGGGCAGACAGTGTGCAGCCCATTGCACTCTGGCTGCCATCCATCCACTCTGCTGCACAACGGGACAGAAAGCCCACCAGCTGGTACTCAAGGGCAATGGACATCAGGAACTCCCTTTGCTCTGTCTGCAACAAACACAATATTAAATGAGTCTGCATGTATACAACACACCAGGACCCCTAAGCAACCTTCTCCGAATGAATAAAAGTTATTTTTAAGATTAAGGTTGAAATTTACATTCATGATCTAGTATTCAGTTGCCACATGAAAAAAGTAGGTACAGTGTCACTTTATTGGCAGACACTGATATATCAAGCAATGTCTCACTGTAAACTTGAAAATACCTTACAGTAACTCACACAGTAATGCTTGTTATTGATGAGTAATGAACCAGTGAATGGAACATGGAAAGTTTTATAAGTGTGAAAAACTTATAAACTTGATACCTTCAGTGGCACAACAAAAGTGCACTTTTCAAGTAGACAGTTCTATATTTACTTTTACAAAAGTTACTTCAAAAGCATTAATAACTGTTCAAAATATCCCAGAACAGAACAGATACAAGAATGTTTTATGACATCCTTATTCTGTGGTAGTCTTTATTTGTGTATCTTCTTATGTGTGCATTTGTTCCGCAAAGAACTGTTAATTATGGCTTGAGACAACTATGTAAGGCAGTAAAGACTGAACTCCAGTTGCAGAATCATACTAACAGCCTACTACACATATAAACAGCAGTCCAACAGACAATGTCATATGAAAATAGCTTTCACCTCCACAAGCACTGGTTCAGGTTATCTTCTGTGGGTGGTGTACATCTCCAAGATTTGTAAAAAAAAGAGAAAGAGAGAGAGAGAGTCTGAGGCAATAAACTATGATAAGAAAAACATGAAAATCTTTTGCAAATCTGCACTGTGATGCACCTCTGTACTGCTAGATGTCAATAAACTTTCTGATCAAAGCCTAAAACTGATTAACATATAATTTCACATGACAGTGCACCCTTAATTAAATCAGGCAGCATAATACAACTCACCACAGGACAGTTGAATGTTGTGCTCAGTTCCACATAAACAGGCTTCAGGCCTATAGCAATACAATGGTGGAAAAGTTTGTTTGGATATACAAGTGCAGATGGTCCAGTCGACTCCAGCTGAGACAGGATATCTCGCTGCACACCCGGGTGGCTCACCATGACCAGTTCCTCTCCCAGAAGACACAATGACTCTGTAAACATATAAATTACAATAACTGAAACATCACTGTCCAACCCACAAATGTTAATACAATTAGCTGCAAGTAGTGAGGCACACTCTCCAAAAATCTACAAGGTGCCATATTATTTTAAAAAGTAGTCTTCCTGTACTATACAGGCACAGCTTTTAACATGAATCATATTTTTGACACTGATAAATAAGAACATACCAAATGCAAGAGCTGAAGGATAGAAATGTTCCTCAAGGCTCTGCACTGCAGTGAACTGTGAAAGGCTTGCAGGATCCACCCTCACATCCAGCAGTGGATTAGTGCTGTTTACAGAACTGGCAGATGCCTCCACAACTTCATCAAGTGAGAAAATAGTCATGTATGTGGAGACTTGACCCTTTACTATTTTGCTTGGCATCTGCTCCTTGTACCACTGGTTGAGATCAAACACAGCCATACGAGTAGAACCTGGACCGTTGGCTCCCCATGCCTCCCATACAAATAGGCATAATGTCAGGTCACTCTCTTGTATACCTGCAAATATCATGATTATAAAAACTGCCAGTGTAGATACATCTATCTCTGAAACAAAAACACTGAATCACTGTGTCACACAACACTACAAAAAACAGTTCAGAAACCTTCTTATATCATTACAAAGTGGTTTTAAAATACAGAGCTCCTAAAGATACAAGTCTTCTGGAAGTTACACTGAGTACAGTAAATAGTTACTGTCCTTTCATACAACTGTAGAGCATTTGAAATTATGGCCACGATTTACCTAATGACAAAACGTAACATCCCCAAAGTTTAGAATTTTCAAGAACATTGCATAAGAATTTTAAATCTGGCAAAGAGGTCATAATTTATACAGTTATTTTTTTTTTTTAATATACAGAGCACTGTAACACATGATTGAAGACTTCATCCAGGCTGAGGCCTGCAAAATACCAGATGCTAACTCCTTCTGATGTGGAAAGGCACAGATTCTGAACTAGTATCCACTCAAATTTTAAAATTCTGTCAAAAAAATTATACTTCTGTAACATTAGAGCTGCTGAAGGAAGTAGCATGCAATATTCAAAAACACTTAATAAAGATATGAAATATTCTCTGACAGCCACTTAAGTTTTTCTCGGACTAAATAATCCACATTTTTCAGGTCTGGAAGCAGTCTAGTTGTTTCTACAAATTCTAATTCAAGGTTTCCTGGGAGGTGAGAGTACACTCCAATACAAATATGATGACAAATGATTGTGCACATAAACACATGTCAAATGGTCTGCCAGTAATGCCAAAATATGTTGACACACTGACTCACATGCTTTAAATACTGAATGTTAATGCTGAAGCTGTATACTGCAATGAAAACTAGCACTGTAAATATTGCAGATTCAACACCAAATGTACAAGAACCTATATTTTTAACAGACAGGAGTGAGATGCAATCCTTGGTAGTGTAGCCTCATCTGAGCCTACTGTACAAGTACCAGGTACCAGAGAAGTATGTAGCCTTTGTGAAATGACAAGAGTACAGGAAAACCAAAGTTCTCAGTGAAAAACTTGTCCCAGTGACAACAGGATGCACAACCCACCCTTCATGGACTATCTTGAGAGTGAACCCCAGGAATCCCCAGACAGGAGCCAGCACTGTGGCATGTTTTCAACACACTAGAATATTTTTCCTTTGGTGGGTGGATGTCAAAGATATGCTCCACAGCTAATGACTCCCAGGGTATCAAACTTACTTTCATCCAAATCAGCACGAGGGTTCTCTCTTCTAGTAACAGCTGGTGACAATTTGCTGATGGTATTGCAAGCCACTATGTGGCCTCCCACCACAGTCATGCCACCCTCTTCCCCTCCAAGATCAAAGTCAAACCGATGCACACATGATACAAAGTCCTGAAACATTCCCATGAAACTCAATAATCAACCAAAGAGAAACAAACTGCAAATTTTCTGTTTGTTAATCAAGCACAAATAATAAATTGTGTTTACCCAGATATCAGACACTACCCAGATATCAGACACAATTTTTTTTGTCAACTCTAGAGAAACTACAGGTCACCTTACTAAGTTACACTCATTCTGTGATAAAGCAAACATTTTGGTATCTGTTATGGCTATGCAAATAAAGAAAATTACACAGCCACTGCAATAACAATACATATTATTGTATTAATCCACTTCCTCTTCTTATATATTGAAAGCTGATTTAAATTCAGATGATCTAAATAATAAGCTGCTTAAGTTAAAGTATTCTGTAAAAACCATGCGTGACTGTGGTGAAAGGAAATAAACCAATAAAGTGCAGCAAGATGGTAATTTTAAATTAATGGCAATTAAACTACACAAGAAACCAACTGTGCTGTGCCACAGAAATTCCAGGTCATGAAATAAAATGTATGATGTATAAAGAAAAACTTCTTGGTGGAATGATATTTAAATATGATGAAAATGAGTGGATGACAGAGAGCTTCAAGGTTGAATGGCTAAAAGAATTCTGGCAAACATGACCACATGCTTCTTGAGAGAACAGGAATACTCATATTAGATGCTTTCAAGAGCCATATAGCAGAAAAAGTAAAAAATTCCAATTCCAATTTAAACACAGATCTAGTGTGCATACCAGAGGCATGACCTGTCACTACAAGTTCTTCATGTAGTAATTATCAAACTATTCAAGCCACCTCTTTCAGGAATGCTTCCCCTGATTGGCACCATAATGGCATCTGATTGCCACAATTCTCATTCCTCTGGTCAAATTTGGCAAAACCTCAACCTTCTCCAACCCAGACATCACTTCCCTTCTCTTTTTATCCTGAAACCCTTCATCAGCCTTTCAAGATATAATTAAAACATGACACCTAAAATTAGACCTAAAAACTGTGATAAGTAAAGTCAAAGTCTGTTCCTTATCATAAAATACCTATACAGTTACTGAGTGAGGCATATGCACAGAGATGGACTAGGTATTACTAAGCAATTGTAATCACTAATAAGCATGGGAACTACACCGTAATGCAAATGGTTGGTCACAATAATTCTTCTGCAAATAAGCGAAACCACAATGTGCAAACCCATGACTGTGGTAGGCCTGCTGTACTGATATCAAGATTTGAGTGTGGCTGATATTAGTGGTTTGGCTGTCACGGTAATTATTAAAAGAATCTACTGCAGCTTCAAAAATGAATATAAAGCCAACATGACTCACTTCTTAATAATTATAAACTACCAGGTTTATGAAAAATTCTAATATACAAAACATCTTAAGTGCAGTTCAAAGCCACATTTTAAGTTATATTTCAAGGTTACTGTACAATATCTGCAGTTTATTAGTGCAATTTGTGAGACAACCATTCAAAAACTGTCTGTAGGATGTAAGTGCTGAAAACTACATTGTTAATAAGAAGTTTCATTCTTCAGTTTACAACAAACAGAATATTCTTCTTGCTCTTGCTGGATGACCGAGGAACTGGGGTTCAATCCCAAGCAAGGACTCATCATTTTTCATCATTTTTTGTTCTATATAGCCTCAACCAGTACAAGGGGAACTGGAGACTCTTTCCCACCGGTAAAATGGCTGAGGCACGAAGCTGACCACTCACCTCAATCTAGTTCCAAGGTTAGGAATGCTTGGCACTACATCTCAATTTCCCTGTATGCCTCCATGACATGGCATTTTAACACAGCACAGGGACTTTACTTTTCTTATCCTCTACCACAAAGAAACACATCATAATACTATATAATCTAATCCTTTCATGGCAAATGAATTCAACAGAACTGTCTCCAACTAACAGACATGTCATGTGGTTGAACAGTGAGTAAACCAACATTTCAAGAAACATCTCTGTTCTTGTCATCAGTCCACACTTAGTTTTAAATTACATAAACTAATTTAATTAAAGCAATGATACAATTAATTGTTATATTTGTTATACATCAATTTTATTTAGAATGTTCAGTTAGTTAATTTAGTTGTATTGACAGAATAGTGGCAACAACATACCGTTACTAGCAACATGCTATAACTCGTCTCCTTTCTGCAGGCATGTATGTTTATGGCTGTCAATCAAACGTACAAATGTCTCTTGTTTTAAAGTTAAATCTTTAATAAACATACATTTGCACGTTCCCTTCAAATGGGATTAACAAATCTTTATTACCTGGGATAAAAGAGTACATGCAACTGAGCTCACTTGAGACCTCAGCTGCAGCCCAGCAACACACCACCACCCCCCACCCCCCAAAGAAATAAAAAGTGGGACAAATTCAAGTGACATACCTGGTTCAGATAACCATACCCATCAACCCACTCCTTGGACTGGTAACACAGGGCATACATTACAGCACACGGAAGCTTGTTCTTGTAACTGGAACTACTATGAACAGCCCAAAGGTAGCAGAAGTTACGTGGATCATCGCATGGCTCTTGGAACCCAAACGAAATCACTGGCAGGGGATCCTGCATGGTTGGGCTCATGTATCTGCAAATGGGGAACAAGTGGCATTTGTTTCATCGGCAGTAAAATGACATCATTTTGAAATAAAGTTCCAAGCTATCAAATAAGCAGGGTTAAGACCAATGACCCAGTGATAAAGTACAAGACCTAACCTGGTAACATAGGAAAAGAGATCAGGTTCATGTTATGGCTTATCTTCAGCTGCCAGGCAGGACATTCATTCACCAAACATCATAGTAAATGCCACATGTGTAAGATTCAGAGACAAATGAGAAAGCTGTGCCAAGAAAATGGGTCTTTTGCTAGCAGTTAAATGATTATGTAGACCCTATGTGATGTAGGAGAATGGAAGTTCATTGATATGTTGGAGTTCTTCTGGTACTGTACATTTTACACAATGCACACCAACTAATAAGATCTGGGAAACAGGATAACATGTGACAAATGCAAGACACAACAGCAAATGACCAAATATAGCAGACATATATACAACAACAGCATATAAAAGGCAATGTACAGATACACAAACTGTAAGTAATAATACAACAAACCAGTGCAAACTAAATGTAGCCCACAGCAAATACAACAAATGTTAGCAGAGCACTTAAAGACAGATGAAGACTTAAAATTACAGCTTACTCCAAGGTCAGATACATGAGGTTCCATATCTGGAAACTCCCAAAACTAAAGCCCGCCACTATGCTGGCAATGCGGGGGATGTACATCAGTGCTGTCACATCCACACGTCGCCTTTGAACACTGACTGTGCTGCTGTCAGGTAATGGCAGTACAAACATCTTGTCTGCCAGAAATGGTTCTGCAATCAATCACCACAGTGCAACAGAACAGGGAAAACATATAACTTGTTAGAATCATAACTCAAAACCTTTACAGAACCCTCATTATCAATAAATAGTACAAAAAAACTTGATCCCAGATCTTGGCAAATCAAAATACATCTTGTGCAGAAAACTGACTCTCTTAAAGTGTTCAGAAATTACTACTAAGCTATTAGATTAATATACAATTAATTCCATAACAAATAAACCAGAAATATTGTAAACCAATGCTCCAAATAGTACTCCTTTACGTTACAAAATTATGGCTGTGGAATTTCTGTCTAGTTGTCAGATACAAACAAGCTGATCCAATCCTAGTACAGGGGGCACAAAGGGCCCGTCAATTAAGGCCTAGGTGCATCGGGACCATAACTGCTCAAACCCAATTGCAAATCAATCAATCCTAGTACAAACCTCCACTTAAAAAATGCTTGAATCCAGATCAAAGGTAATTCTATATGCAGCTTTTTAAAGTATGTTATTTAACAAGCATTTCAATTGCCAAGATTGTACAGTGATGGTGGTAAATTAACCTTTACGCAATGGGATTTAAATGGCTACAGTCAACCTTCGCGTACGACATTATTTTCGCTTGGCATTTAAATTTTTGTACATGGTTTACAAAAAACTTTATTATTTCAGGAACCAAAAAAGATTTAATAATGGA
>Ga0136643_10003936_pt1 | contig 20241 bp, 11 predicted proteins | sample TergutLab28metaG_FD_96883 | JGI IMG/M metagenome (GOLD analysis project Ga0136643, IMG submission 96883) | Labiotermes labralis P1 segment gut microbial communities from Petit-Saut dam, French Guiana - Lab288 P1 (version 3) (version 3) | ecosystem: Host-associated > Arthropoda: Insects >...
AATGTCTTCCTGGTACAGCTTCCAATTTTTTCCTTAAGCTTCTCGTTACCATTGCGGTGGCTCCAGTTATAACTGGTATAATCGTACATTTCAGCTTCCACATTCTTTGTACCTCTATACATAAGCTCTTGTATTTTAACTTCTTTTCCGCTTCCTTTTGCACAACATTTCTGTCTGCAGGTAATGCCACATCTATCAGTGTGCATGTTTTCTATTTTTTGTTTTTAATTATTATATCTGGCCTCTTTTCTGTAACTTCTCTGTCTGTGTGTACTGCTTGATTCCACAACACTGTGACATCTCCCTCTTCATACACTGGCTTGGGTAGGCGTTGGTACCATTTGTCTGTGGTTTCAGTACCTAAGGCCTTGCATATTGAGTAGTGCAAATGTGTACAAACTTTATCGTGTCTCCTTAAATATTCGTTTTTCGCCAAAATGGAGCATCCCGAAGTTGAGTGGCCAAGAGTTTCTTCTTGTTGTTTACATAACCGGCATTTATTCTCAGTTCATTCCTTCAAGATTTTATTCTTAAAATAGTTTGTACTAATTGCTTGGTCTTGAGCTGCCACTATTGTACTTTATTATTATTATTATTATTATAGTTTGATTATTGGATTGACTCATTGAAAATTCTTCTCTCCTTGACGCTGACATTCTGTAATTTTGTAAATAAGTACCAACGTTTCGGAGAAGCGTACTGCCTCCGACTTCATAGTCCAGGAGAGAATGCTACACATTGCCATACTGAAGGGGTTTATATCCCAGACGATATCAATGTTCATAATCACCGCCTTACGGATCTCAGGTATCATTATTGTAGCCGTTGTTAACTGGGCCTAACGCGTGTTGTATGACTTACATTTAATGCTTAACATTTGGCTATGAGGCCAAGAAGTTTCGCGTTTTTATGAAATTCTAAGTTCTCTGTCCTTTCAAATCCCATCATTGAACCAAATTCTACACCACCCTCCCCGAAGATATCTTTGAATATAACCATCAGATATACGCCTAGGTTTCAAGAATGGTAACTTGCATCGATGTTTCATAAGAGTTTTGGATTTTCTGAATTAGCAATTCGTTTCCGGATTTTTCCTCTCCCCCTTAACTTCCACTGCAGTTGGTCCTTCTCTGGGGCTAGAACGTTTGTAGAATGAATAGATACTGTATATACAGAAGAGGTTTGAATTTCTGGAACCTTATTTCGACGCCAACTATGCACCTCCCAATCATCGTGCTTAATTACACACTCAATTTCATTATCGTACTGCGAACAGCCACAAGGACGTTATACTGTGTAGCCATTTCGCTTTAACCTAAGTATTATGACAAAGAGGCACATTTGCCAAACAAAAGGATCTGTCCGTATGTGTAGATTGTGTGTGTATTAGGGAAACGCTTGCTAGGTGCTGCCAAACAAACCATGAATCGTGCTATATTGCTGTATTGTTAACGGTTTACCGTCCATCCAAAGCTCCTCTCATACGGTCGATGAATGCAGTTTGCTCTTCACTCATCTGAATGCAGTACGGATCGAAATATCGCCTTATTGACTACGAGCGTGACAGATTAAAATGGGCGTGACAATGGGCCCCTCACATTAAGGAACAAAATTATACTGAGGGTATATGAGAACATAATTCTGATGTCAAGGAAAAAATTTAACCAGGAAAAGCTTCAAGAGGCTGTGAAGATTGTATAATGAAGAGTTTCAGAACTGGTAGTCTGCTCTTTATAAAAATATGATTACGATGATAAAATCGGGGAAGATTAGCAAGGATGTACGCATGAGTGAGACGAGGAATGTGTAAAAAAGGTCGGCTGGGAAATCGGGACATCTGGAAACTGACGGTAAGATTCTAGTTAACCTGAGCACATGTTTCAGACTACTGGGGAGATTTAACGTTTGTCATCCCGAAGTGTTTATATATATATATAGTATAACGTACCAGTCAAAAACCCAAAAGGGTTTTTACATAAAATGCTATTTCAGGGCGACATGTTTCAACTATTTCTGAGTTCTGAGTCATCTTCAGGCCCTCTAGGGTACAGATCCAAGGTTAACAATGTTTAAAGTGCATTCTGGAATCCCAAACGCTTACGAAAATTAGTTATTGCAAGAGTACATCTGTCAGTGGTTTTGTATACAATGGATTATATTTAAAAATTAAAACAGTAAAAATCATAAAATAGTTGTGTTATGCGTTGGTATATATATGTATGTATGTACGTACGTACGTACGTATGTATGTGTGTGTTTATGCATGTATGTATGTATGTATGTATATATGTATATATATATATATATTTATATATATTTATTTATTTAAATAAACTAGATGTTTCACAGTATAGGGACATCTAACAGAGGTGTGCATATTGGGGATGATTAGTTATTATCAGAGCTTGGGTTGAAAAATTATTTAGGTACTATATATTTGTTCCACATTGAATTGGTCACACGCTACATGTATTGTACTAGAAGATGAAAAAATAGATTAGATTTAATAGTGCAGGGTATTGTTGAGACAGGCTGGGTACTGTCGTGGTTGTACCTTCTACCCGCTGTTATGTAGACAATCGGTTTATAAAGCAGCAGCAGTGGCAAGAGTTATTTGTCTTGTGTCTGCAAAGGTGCTATGGACTTGATGAATTTAGGTTCTTATCACTGATGACGACTTATTAAATTTTTCCACCGATGAAAAAGCGATATGATATCGTGCATTTCGTGACGTATTTTTTTTTAAATTGTCCTGTTTTTATGCAGACGAACAGTCTATGTCACATTTGAAAATACGTGGAGGTTGGAGTCACTGTTCTGTGTTTGGGGTGACGACTATCTATGATGTAGCGTTGCACCGATCGTGCGTGACTCAGGAAGAGTCGAAACATGTCGCCCCAAAATAGCATTTTATGTAATAAAACCGTTGTGTTTTTGACTGATACGTTATACTTTATATCTACTGGTGGGAGCTTGTAAAACAGTCATGGCCCTTGGGGTTCCATAAAGTTCGGAGAATTTCTGGAGTAGCTGAGCGACCTTCGGCTTCTCACGAACAACTGCGATCCTCAGGTTCACCTGGCTTCTTATGCTAAGGGAGGAATGGAAATTGAAGGTTTTTGAATTAGGATGCTGATGCGATTATATGAGCTGTAGAGAGCTAATGATAATTTCATCGTGCGATATTATTAGGACGGGATGTCTATCAATTACCGTCACCAAAACTGTTTATTATGTTTTTATCGCACAAGTTATACGGCTACATGTTTCTGTCACTATGTGGTAATCTTCAGGTAACTAAAATATATAACATTAAAACTAAACTGTCATTTTATTTTTTATGGATAGAATAAGATCTCAGTCCGTCAGTGTTATACGTATTTGTATTTGTAACACTCGCGAACTGAGATCTCAGTCTAACCTTACGAAAATGACCCTGTAATTGTAATTTTAATGTTATGTATTTAGTGATCTGAAAATAACCACTACGTGGTCGGTTCATGTAGCCGTGAAACGCATTCGATAAAAATATAATAATTAGTTGTGAAAATGGTAATTGGTAACTACCTTGCAGTACATAAAACACAGCGGGATATCCAAGGTGAATATAATAAGGGCGTTTATGTCAGGAATTGAACGACATGGGAAGGGTAAACAGTATGCATGAAGTAGATGGGAAGTAGTATGTATTATTTAGGATATCTTTGGAATCAGACTAAATGAGAGATTTTGACGTGGATATATTGCGTTATAAAAAAGAATTTAGATATCTTGGTGTTGTAGAACGATATGTATGGATTGTAAAGTAAACAGCAACTTTGGTATGTTTGCTAGGAATTTCACTTATAATGAAAAGTTGAAAGGTCTGTGATCCACGCCAAGTATTATTTGGGTGATGAAATCAAGTGAAAATACAGTTAGCAAGCACGGGACGGGTTATAATTGTGTGCAGGGCTTTGATGGGAAATTCTGAGGATAATAGGAGGCTTCGAAGATCTAGACGTAGATGGCAGTGCCGTATTAAAATTGATCTTCAGAAGTAGAATGGAATTGCGTGGACCAGATTTATCTGGCACAAGATAACGGCAACCGACTAGCCATCTTCAATTGGTAATGAACCCCCGGGTTTCTTAAAATTTACGGATTTTCTTTACGAACTAAAAATATACTATTCGCTTCTCATGTACGACTCTTTACCAGGAAGATAATTAATGGAAGGATAATATCGAGTTGATGCTTAGAGAAATGTGACACAAAGTTAGCGGCTCAGGAAAGACTCTGCTCCTTCAATTTTGTTTGTGGGAGGATAATATTAAAGTGAAACTTAGAGAATGTAATACAAATTTACTGATTGATGTTCCTCGGCAGAAGGTCCGTGACGGTCGTCTGTAAACGTGGTCAACCTTCCTGTTTCACAAGAACAGGACATTTCTTTACCAGCTGACCTCTAAATTTACTCTCACATTTACTTTGTAAACTCAACAGTATATTCGTGTTAATAAATTACTGAGTCAACATTTGTAGTTTAGGATAATTTTGCGCCACTTTCACCAGTCTCTCTTGCTTCCACAGAAACAAATTTCAGGCTGTGAAGGTACTTCAAGTAACGCTTTTACGAGGCCAAACTTTATAACCTTTCTGGCTTTCGTATGAAATGAAATGTGTATCTTCCCTCAGAGATATGGCTGGTCTATAATGTTAACATTATCACGGGTATAGTTTCTGGTTAGATAGAAAGTACAGCATGTAAATGAAGACGATGTGCCAGTTTGTGGTTCATTTATGATGAAAACGGTTTCGAGGTAGGGACAGGGACAATGAAATACACTTCCACGCCTTCTCTCAAGAATTGCAGAACGTAATCACACTATAAGAATAATTATTGCTTTTGAAGCGTGGTGACTTCGAAATGTTTAGAAATTACATTGACAGATAAATTGTAAGTTAAGTATATATTTACTTATTAGGTTTTATGTACACACGTGATTCACAGTGCTGCCCTGCCATTCTAACTTGCTTTACCAACCCGCCGCTTAGTAAGAAACTGTTCTGCTCGTAGAATAAATCCCTGAAAATTTTTTGACATTTCGATTTCGATATTTACACAGAGGGTTCCCGCAAATCTGACTTTGACTTGTAGAAAATAGTGATCATACTCGCGGAGACCCGGGTGGTGGAGTGAATGAGATGGAAATAATGTATCTAGGAGAATATAGTTTCTCATTTTAAGGGGGAAACTCCGAAATTTGTTGATTTTTCTATTACAGGTATGGATTTAAGTGCAGATTGGCATCTATACCATGCTCTTTTCTCATCGTGGGGAATATTCTTCGCTAGGAGATTTTCCAAAATCGCAATGATTATGGGACAAGGAAAAGGGAATTTTTGGGCGGAAAACCCAAATTAGCACCGTTTCTGAGACGCGGAAATTCCCACCTGAGTAATCATCAGTGATCGAGGAGAACCTATAGTTCGGGGAAAATTCGTCGTTTAGGGGAAAACCACACTGACATCGTTGATGTAATAGGAATCAACCAGCACGGACAAAATTGCTGGCACTGTCTGGGAAGGCCCAAAGCTCGGATATTGTCCTGTTGGCCGAGTACGGGGAGGACCTAAACTACTAGTTGCGTCATTTTCTCTACACATGCACGATACTTATACGGAATATAGTAAAAATAAAGTCAGATTAATTTGAAAAAATGCTTGCTATAATTCAGCTGCGAAATATTATAATTCCCTTCTATCTCGAATGAAAATCTAAAATTAAAAAAGTTGTATATTCTCTCTTTTTATACGGTGTGATACTTTGTATAATTAAACGTGATACTAACACAAAGCGAAACACATATTTGGTATGTGAAAGCAGTGCTGACGAGGTGCACGTAAATGGATTTGTAGGATTTTGAAATATAAAAGCGTGAGACAAATAAAATTGCATTTAATAGTTCGGCTAAACACCTGAAGAGAATAAACCATTCCGAAGGTTTAGGCTTTGATTATAGGGTATTGTTAAGATAGTTGTTAAAAACTGAAGTGAAAGTGTAAACCTGAGCTGTATTTAATGATGATGATGATGATGATAATTTTTTACTTAAGTCCCACAACCTTACCCATGTCTATTCGGGCTACCAACTGATTAACGCCGCCTTACCACGGTGGAGGATTTGTACTAGTTAGGGCAGTATCGGTTTGTTGTGAACATGGTCATGAACTTTCTGGATAAAAATACTCGGACATCTTTGTGAGGCTGGGCAGTTAAAACCTTTCAATAAGGAATTTCGAGCAGAATTTTGAGCAGAATTCAAGCTCTGCTTTCTTATGACACATGTCTTAATTTTTGTGCATGTGTCAGTAATATCACTGTTGTTTGCTTTATCTTCTTTGAATAATGTTTTACTGACTCCCAGATATTGTATATTCTAAATGCTTCAAGTTTATTTTACAAAATTCGCAACCTCAACGTATGTGTAATAATTTATTTGGAAAATATTCTGTATTTATTACGAAGGTAAGCTTCTTATCTCTTTCCATTACAAATTTCTAGGGTTCTTTGGTTTTCACCAACAAAGAGAAAACAAGAGAATTTCTTTTCTACGGGCGTATTTATTAGTTTGGTTTCTACGAGAATATTACCTTAACAGAAGTTGAATTTGTTCTATTACCGTCCGTCACTTCATGAAAGAATATTAATTGTCGCTAGTGTTGCTCTGGCTTCAAATTTTGCTCTTTGGTCACTACCAAAGTTAAAATGTATGGCGTTGGATTATTTTCAACCTTCATGAAATTCATATCCTGTTTTGTGAAATAACCCAGTTGGTTCAAATACTTAAAGACTGCATGCGCAGAAAACAAGTTACCTCATAAGTTTACTTGTTTACTTTCTAGGAAGAAAAGTGGAATAAAATGGGCTCTACTGTGCGACGTTGTTTGCTATTAAGTGTGTATGAAACATGGAATGGTCCTACATACGTAACACAAAATGGTGTGTTTAATTACCGACCCTTGTTGCAAGTTTGGCTACCGATTCTTATTCTTAAACAAGATGAACATAAATCACAGAGTCGTCCCACAAAACATGATCAACATTGGGTGTATTCAGAATAAAATTTTGCGTAAAGCCTAGTTCAGTTGCATTAATTGCCTCTGTTTCAATAAAAAATTTGAGACGGTGTACGGTGTTAAATAGTGACACATAATATAATTACACTGGTGATACTGGTTTTAGAGAATTAGGTGTACTCGTGTTAAGGTATTTGTTGTCGTAGAAGTAAAATTAGTATGCGTAAGTGCAGGGGATGTACAGGCAAGCTGTACGAATTATTAACATCCTTCGTGGACCACAAGAAATAACGTAACGGTAAACTCCACAATTCGTACTGAAATACTACGTCATTAGAATGATATAGTGAAGAAAAATGGAACTGATAGAACGGTTAGAATACACGCGTACGTGAAACGGAATGTTTAAGTAAGAATCCCTGATAGAAGATGACGATGATTATGATGATGATAATAATAATAATAATAATGAGAGACGCATAAGGAAAAATTGGAAGATATACCAGGAAAACATTCGATAGATTCACTACAACAGAAATCTATACTTGGAACATCTCACTTAATACGGAAAGTACTGCAGTGTGAAACTTGAAGCCTGGGCGGTGGGGATCACCGCTGGTTCAAGAGAAGTACCAGGAAGAAAACGCCTGTGACGAGAAACGATACTACTACTACTACTACTACTAATATTATAAGCAGACGGAAATGATAGCACATGGATATGAGACCGACTATGTTAATCAGTTCTGAACGCCGACGGATCGATTTCACCAGGTCAGATCCTGCATCTGATAACAATATCTTTTTCTAAACTTTTCTGTCGATGGTCGAAGTTCGTTTATACTGGCATTGCTAAGATCTGCAAACCACAATTGCTTAGTCGCAGTCTGCAGATACGGTACACTCCCATCCACTCAAACGTGAACTTCGCGTTTGCTCTGAAGATTGAGACCATGCCGGAATTAGAAAACAAAGTAGCAGAAGAGAAAAGATTTTAGCTACTGGACGTGAAGCAAGGGTGGAAGAGCTCTAGGATACGCAAAGAGGAAGGCAAAGTAGCAAGAGACAAAGACAGGAGGGTGTAGCTTTTGTACTTGATGAAATTGCATTCCAGTGCAGGCTGCCGTGATGGTGCGTCACTTCCACCTCGTGCGTCGGGAAGCAACAGATATCCGTACTGTATTCCCCCACCTCTCGCGGCGGAGTGCCAATGCGCAGTGGTGCTGTGACCCCAACAGAGCTTTATTCTTACGATCTGGTGTCCTAGCCAAGAGTCGACTCAAGTACTTCTTGATCCTCTGATCCAGGGCTACGACGACAGGCTATCAAGTCTGGTACGTTTGACCCGGCCGCCAAGTCCGTTGTGTTCGGGTCATCTCGGGCCGCTTCGCTGCTGCACGCCTCCCTGTGCTTGGTCCGACGGGTTGTGTGGGCCAGTGTGTGGCAGCAGCCGCTGCGGGGTGTTTGCTTGTGCGTTCAGGGCCTGACTGCTGCAGGTCCTTCTTATCTTCCCCCTCAAACATATCGCGTGATGTTACGCTATCCGCGAATACTGCTATGGAACAGTAATTGTGACTAATTTGTTTAACAACATCGTTGAGGTGAGTTACTGAAAGCATAATTGAAGGAAAATATGTATTTCAGGTTTCTGAAATTTCGCTACAAGAATTTCGTTTCTTTTTATGAAATTATGTTTATTGAAGAATCGAGTTGTCGTAGTTAATACCTTGGGACTAATTTTCCAAGAGCAAAGATAGCTTTATTGCAATCTACCGTTATTCCCGTTTTAATTAAAGGTTTAGACGGTTCCTTGCCACTTAATCTCAGACTTTTCAGTTGTTCTGTACAAACATTTGCATTGCGGAGTTTTTAATTTTTCAGCGAACCCCATTTAGTTTTATAAAACAATTTTTCTGAAGAAGCGAATTTTGCAGTTTATCGCTTGTTCTAGGTCATATTGACAGCAGTGACAACACTTTGTTTTTATCTTACTAATTCGTGGTGCGGAGATTATATATGTATGTACAGTGAGAACATAGACGTTTTGGTAGGAAAACCTAAAAGGGAGAACTCATTTGGAACTCAAAGAAATAGCCTATGGATGCAGAGAGGAGGATACTGTCACAAGGAATCTGAAATAAATTATGAAGAGCGGGGATGGATTTGTCTGTCGTGGTCTTATGAACAAGGTGTTGAACTTTTGTTTCCGTAAGACGGTGGTGGTCTGACTGGCCTGTGTTTTTTTTTTTCAAGGACCGTCTCCATGGACTTAGAATTTCAGTGGCTATATTGTCAGATGATTTGTTATTACGTTAGGCATTTTAACCTTTGGACGCCTAATGACAACTGTAGTTGACGTACCGCAACGCTAACCTCCAAAGTTGCATTTTATATATTTATTCAGCAAATATAGGTACCGAATATTTTAAACACGGTATATACTCACAGTTTTTTCTCTTCAAAATGCAGTTTGTTTCATAATTCTAACATGTTTGGTTCCTGTATTATTCACATTTTATATACAGGGTGTGCTAAAATTAAAAAAATAATTCCGGCGCCAAAAGGTTAATAGTCGTGAACAGTATAATTTAAGTCAAAATTGCTGCTACTCTGGTGTTCCAATTAATGCCTCTTATCGCAGTGGTAACTACGTATTTCACATGGTTTAATATTCGATAACTCGGCTTTTCACCCGTGGAACGTATTTCTGTCTTTCATTTTGTTGTGGGTATTAACAGCTGTTGTTTTCACGAACACAGTTAACCGATAAATCTTTGTAAAAGGACTGAGTGTGTTTTATCGTATTTAGAAACAGAATTTTTGTTTATTGTTTAAATTAAATTAGTGATTCAAACGATAAACGGTGTAGAAGTTTCTGCTTCGTTTTAACTGCCATAATTTGGTAAATTTTTTGACGGGAGGTACTGCCATCGCAGAAACCTTAAGTGTAGGAAAACACATAAGAAGACGAGTATAGGATCACAGACCGAACGGTGTTGAAATCAGCGAAAGTGGTGTTCGAACGATTTAAGATTGTACAGGTTAGGCTTGGTGACGGCTGTTGAGACGAAAAGAATTGTAACATGTAGCCAGCTGGACCGGAACAGGTGCCTCGTGCTACATATTACCTGGTTGTTTGCTGTAGTTCTCTTGAGGGAGGACGCACAATAACACTGTTTTATTTAGGGGCTCCACACGCACATAACAGTCGACCCACCGAACTGACCATAATCAAGTATGTGTTCTTTGTGATACAAAAATTCGTAAATTTAAGATAATGAAGAGGAATTTCGAAAGTCGTACAATATTTTTTATCGGATTTCTATAGTCGCATTGACTTCGAGTCTGCTGTGTAGCATAGTTTTGCTGTCCATTTGTGTTTAATACAATTCTTAAAATGAATTTCGCTATTCATATTCGCACTTGATCATCAAGTGTTGCTGTTGGGCGAAGTAATTTGTATTTTTTGTGTTTAAGGCGGTTTTGTTTTCTATTTATAAATATAGAAATTCACGCAGTTGTTTCTTTTACTCATTAATATTGTTTGTTTGGGCTTGTGATTTTTTAAGGAATTTTTTCATTAATGGCAATAAAATTATGTCTCCTTGATTTATAACGAAGCTTGCACGCACGATGTAGCTTCCCAGACCTACGATCTACAACCCACGTAAAATTACGTGACCTATATACCATCACTAAACCAAGCCATGAGAGTGCTTTGTGACAGTGTATCGATACTAACAAGATGAATGTGGTTGTGGAATATATATTCCCATATCAAGAGAGAAATGTCAGCGAATATACCGCATCATGCAATCAAACGTCCTCCGAATAAAGATGTATGACTTTGAAAACAGCCTGCTATAACAAATTAAGGTGTAGAAGAACCTTCCCCCTAAACCGACGTAGCAGAACTGCAGCAATGCCTGTAGCCTGTTATGCCTGATTCATGCAAATGTGACCCAAATGTTCTTCCTTGTTTACTTAAGAATTTTTCAACTCAAAAGATTGCTTTTTCAGGACATTAATTTTAAAAATTAACAGAGTTATTACTCGTAAAAATTAAAATCTTTGTAGTAAAAATAATGACTTTTATCCTATGTTTGAGTGTGTTTTAATTAATATTTTTATTATTTGTATAAATAATTTTCGTATGATTACTTGTTATTAACAGTTGTTAAAACACAGTTATGTACCTAAAGTCACATTACATTATATTCTTCCAGTGCATTAATGCTGTCAAATAGTGATGTGTATCAGAGCTGATGTGCATGTATGGAGGAATTGACCGCAAATTAATTCCTATATTCCGTTTCATTAAAAATCTAATAATTGTAGAGCGACGTGCTGTAAAATACGCGTAGGTAAAAGTACAGTTATTTCAGTTTGTAAGAATTATGCTTGTAAGGGGTACTGGGAAGTGGAAATAGAACTCCCACCATTTCTGGACCTATGAATTACTTTAAACATTAGTAGAATGTGTTTCATTGTATGTGATTAATGAAGAAATCCAATTATTTTTAGTAGAAAGCTTGTTGACTTCCAGGGTCGGTCTAAATGCGAGTGGTGAAAAGAAAAGTTAATGTCCTATGACCGTTTAGAATGCACCCAGTCAGTGACTGGGCTGTTTTAAGGTTGAACATCGCCTTTTTTTCTTCCAAATTAATAGTTATTTGAGATATAGCCGACACAACTAAGTTTTTCTTTAAGTGTTTAATAAAGCTCTTAGGCTACCTCTGAGACAACAGCAACAACAACAGCAACAATAACAGCAGCAGCAGCAACAGCAGCAACAACAACAACAAGAACAATAGCAAACAAAAACAAAAAACAAATACAACAAAAATATTTCTCTACTCTTAATGATACCGGAGGTTTCGCGACGCCCCAGCCCAACCCGAATGTAGGAATATCACTTACCACCAGCAACTAAGTGCCCCTCCATTTCTTCAGGCAACGTTGATAGAAAAATCCATTGTAATACCTTCTTAACTTATGTCAATATTTACAGGATCATCAAAACCGGATCCCGTAGATTGTGAACATAACAGATTGTGCAGTGTACACCGCCAACCGTCGACACCACCTCTAAACAAACCCTCCTTTTTTAACTATTTTTCTACTATTTAAACTATTTGTTTTTGTGCATACTTATGAAGTTAACGTGGATATCGTCTGGTAAAAACTGAGATCTCAATTTCCAACAAAAAAGGCATCTCATGTATTTATGTCTCATGTCTTATATTACCTACGTTTAGACTGATGATGACCGAAAATGGTCGAAATACTTCAGTTGTGTCGACTGTTTCTTACATAAATATTGACTGGACTCTTCCTGTTCATCGACATGTATCGAGATAAGCGTACTACGATTTGAAACGTCGAGATCTGTCTACCCAACATTTTATTAAAACAATCTTACACATGTACAAGAAATTTAAAATATTAGTGTCGGCCTGTTAACAAGCCATCATCAGAACTTTCTTTATCAAAAGCCGACCGGTGAAACTTGTTCTAGCATGTAGGATTGAGATCTTATTCCTTTACAATATTGTCGTAAAATTATTGAAATAAATATATAAAATATGGAAAAAATTTTAATTTTGTAATTTTACCCATATTATCCAAATTATAATTTTATCCATAATTGAAACAAATTCATAAAATATGGAAAAAATATAATGAATCCGTTACTGAAATAAATGTATAAAATGTGGATAAAATTATAATTTTATAATTAGTTCCGTATTATCCAAATTATAATTTTGTCAATTGTTGAAATAAGTATATAAAATATGGATAAAAGTATAATTTTATCCATATTTTAACGATTTATTTCAATTATTTTATGACAAATACTATAAAGAATGAGATCGTAATCCTAAATGCCAGGACAAGTTTCACTGGACGGCTGTTGATAAAGATAAAAGTCTGATGATGGCATGTTAAGAACGCCGAAGCTAGTAACCTGTAAATCTTGTATGTGTGTTGTGTAAGAGTGTTTTTAATATATCATTTGAATAAAACACAACGGAGATAAGTCAACTTAACAATTTAAATACGAAGCTCAGACTGCTATATTTAAAGACCCAAATCGTACCGCGCTGTAAACACTTTTCATCTCGGCTATAAAAACCAATTAGTTTATGGTGCAAGTGGTACAAGTCGCTGTTTGTTCTGGCATAAATAACAAACACATAAATACAGCGTGGGCAGAAAGTACAATTCTTGAATGTTAAACCTGTTGGTGCATCACGTAACCAGTAGGCTTTAAAAGGTTAATATTACATACACAATCGGCAGCAACACCGCTGTGTGAACCTCACAACTCGAAAATTTGGTCCATAAAACTTCAGTGCGTCTGTACATGAATGTGGCAGTGTTGAGGAAATTTAATCCAGGATCCGGTTCCACCTGGGTGTTGAAGGCGAATTGTTACTGTTGAATGTATGCGACCAGAGATCCCTTTTGAATGCTAACCTTGCGAGTATTCAGCGCAACTGAGACTCACAGGCACTGTGTCGCAGTGAATAGACCTGCAATGGGGGATGTGCACTGCTGTACATTCACGTTAATTAAAATAGCAGCAGTGCAAGAAACACTCCACAGGTACAGACAGAAGGGTACTCAGAGTCAATTTAAAGTGAGTACACTCTGTGTTGAGCTACACAGACGGAGATGTGTCAACGGTGTTTTTTTAAAACGTAAATTAAGGGACAAATATATATATACATTTATTTATTTAGAAATAGGTTATATTATTAACACACACACACACACACATATATATATATATGTATATACGTATATTTACACGAAACTCTTCAGAACGTCTTTCTTTTCTAATTATGTTAAGCGAAAGTAGAAATTTTCGTAGCGGTGTAGATGAATCTGTTTCGTTGTCGTCGGTTTGGATGAGTTTGCGGTCTCCATTTAAAGGGTAGCTGAATACTACGTCCTCCAAAATGTTGATAAATTTCTACCAATATCCATGGCATTATAAACGTGGAAGCCTGGTGTCTGGTAATTAGGACTGTGTCGTAGAGTGGCGAAAAACGCCTATTAGCTTCGTCATGTCTGTCTGTCTGTCTGTGCGCATTATGAGTGCGGCTCTCACTGGTCAGTTTCAGTGAAATTTGTTATTGAAAAAGTAATTTGAGAAAATCCAAATTTGGTTAAAATCGGACAAAATGTCAGGCACATTATGTGAAGACCCAAGTATGTTTTATAGTTGTCAGCGATATAAATTCGCTATGTAAGCATTGTCGTGCAACACTCAATACTTTTATATTGTTGACAGTGACATGTAGTTCAACAGTACACAGAGAACGCATTGTTGCGTTCTGCTGCAAGATTGCTTACGCACACTCACCACAATGCTGCCATCTTATACGCACACTGCCTATTTCGTATACTTCCTATAAAAGGGCAGCTGTGAACACGAACATGAAATGTAGAAGCAATAAAATGTGAGAAAGGTTTTGAATGGCCGAGTGGCTATTACCTTTAGATTATGAGGAAACAATCCGATGAATGGAATTGCTTATGCTAAAACAACATTTTTATGTGGTTCTTGATATTCGGAGAATATTTGAGTTGGTAAGTGCCCCACAAACGTGCCACTTCTTAAGCAGTTACTTTTACTACTTCTTTGGTTATGTTGCTTCAGGTGCATAAGAATGTTGTCGCTAAATGTTTATAAACAGTTCAGATATTATAACATTAATTCTTTTGTTCCCAGAATTGTATGATTTTTTATAAATATCAGAGTCGTTCGATAGTGAGTCCTTAGTCTTAGGTTACTTAGTTTACTGCATTACCTACCACGTAGTTTAGAGTCTAACGATATATGCGATGGAATGAAACGGACCGTAAAGGAAGCAGTATTATTAATTTTCTAGTTATTTATGTATGATTTTGCCCTGCGAAACTGGGGAAAAATACGAAAAGCGTCAGAGTTGTCAGTGTACTCACTGGAAGTCAAACTGTGTATTTATTGAGTTACCTGCCACTTAACCGCAACATTTCTTGCTCATAATTTTGGTTCTTTGAATAAATGCTATATTAATTTTAGAAAATTTTTACAATAATAAATTAAGCAGCAAAATAAATTATCCATTGAAAGTCAAAGTGGTGTAAGTCATAATTTCAAGAAATGTGAGCTTTGCTTGTACGGTATCATGGCACTGAAGTCTGTGGTGAGACAAAATGGTGTAAACTTTAGTTACTAGTATGCTCCACAGGACACAGCGATTTGAATGTGGGCCATAGGTACTCTTTTCGCGTTGACAGGCAAAGCAGTGTGAGTTGTCCTCGGAAGAAAACATGACTTACACTACGTTTCCTGTAATAGCTGAATGTTCAAATTCAAATCAATATGATTTAATTGTTACATCAACGACGCTACTATTTGATTGAGTATTCAGGAAGTCCGATTTTGAAATTTCTTTTTGCAAGGGTTTTTTTTGTGATATTAAGTGTCAATTCAGAAAAACACTAAGAAGTTCCATAAACTGTCCATTTCACCCTAATTGAGAAATATTTTATTCGTTGTTGTTGTTGTTGTTGTTTGTGTTGTGTAATTGTGTTATTGTGACAGTAGTCTACGCATATATAATTTAATTTCTGGAGGTGACTTAAAAATTCAACATATAAAAGGAAATTCTTTCCTTCACCCATTCTGAAGTTAGTAGTTGTACTAATTATGAATGCTGACCGACGAAAAAGCAATTCTGTGCCCGCTCTTGGACAGTATTTTAATTCCATGATCTTGTGATTCCTTCATTTGTGTTCCGTTACAGTATCTCATCTACCGCACAAAGTTTGATATTTCATTTGCACTGTGAAAACACAAAATAAAATAATTTCTGTAACATTCTGTTTGTTGGGAAAATGTGAAAAACAGTACCCTAAAAAAAAGCATTTGCTCTTGGTTACTGTAATCACACAGCCCTGTCAATGCCTAGTGTAATTAACGCAAAACGTAATGATATTAAAGAGAGTCGTAATTGGTTATCGGGTTATATGTACACGACAGAGAACTGACCATAGATTCAGAAAATTGAATTACCAGTCCAACTGCTACTGAATATGTAAGACGTGGATCCCGTATTCTATCCCACAGTGGCAGAGGAAGTTATGTTAAACCCAGCAACACACCTGAGTCCCCGCGGTAAGATTGCTGTACAGAATGCATCTCCGGTCTTGAATACTGTTACAAACTTAATGAAATTTAGGTGCAGTGCCGTATCTAGGATTTAATTTTCGAAGGGAGGAGTGATTTTAAAAGTAGGCAATAATTTAAAGTGTGTTAATTAAGGATGCTCTCGGTTTATGAGATACATAGCGTCGGTCATAGATGGATGAATGGGTATGAAACATCTGTGGAAATACGCTAACAGAGGAAAGCAAAGTACTCAGAGAGAAAAATCTCAAAGTGTCACATTGCCCATTACATATTCCATACGGAGTGAATTGGGATCTAGGCCGAACCTGCACGATGAGTGGCCTAATCCATATCACGACCGTTGAAGTTGGTAAGAAAATGTTCAGTTTGTTACATGATGTCACATGCAATTTATTCTGTGTGATGTTAATGCCCTCTTAATTATGAAAATTATTTATCTAATGAAATTATCTAAAGAGGATTTAATTTTCTTGCAGCTCAGGTTTGTCAGGGATATCTGAACTTGTACTGACAATTTTCTTTAAGTACCAGCCTCATCAAATCTCTGCGGGCGAATAAAACCAATCTTATAATAAAAACTACAGCTGAAGTAAGAATTTGTTTCTTAATCTAATGGTGGTTTGTTAGCTGTTTGTTACGTCTCTTAGTCTAAAGTGGAAGCATAATTGTAGATAATATGGGAGGCAATGAACGTATAATAATATCGTGACGTGTTCCGTAAGCATTGTCGTCAAGGACGTGCAAAACTGCTTTCTATTTGTATTTTCACGTACATATATCTGTCAACAATGTGATATTGAAAGCATTGTCATGGAAGCACAGTAATGTGTCTGTTTTATTGTTGCACTAAATAAGTCACTGCTAACAACATGGAACACAATTTGGTCTTCACGTAAAGTGCGCTGTATTTTTTATCCGATTTTAGTCATATTTCACATTTCTCGGTAGGGTTTTGTGAAGTTCCCAGTATAAAATATCAGTGCCTTTATTTTAACCAAATTTATATTTTCTAGACAGTTTTTTGTAGAAGTCCAGAATATCAAATTTTGCGCACAGCGCTGATAAATGCTGACAGAAGGGTGGAAATGGTGAAGCCAGTAGACACTCTGCGAACACTCCAAATAAACTAAAGAGCTGTAAGAATGAATGGTCGTGGCTTATTTAAAAAAAATCATAACTTCATAGAGATGTTGAATTAATCAATGGAAATATCAGCTAGGAAAGTATCCTGTGGGATAAGAACTGATCTTGAGACTTCTCTAATAGGAAATTGGAATGGAAATTATTCCACATTGCTGCTATAGGTAAATATTATTATTCAGTAAAGTAAGCGATAACATAGAAAGTTTTGAAGTGTTCCTTACTGGATAAAATCCGTACTTTTCCTTCCCATAAATTAGCAGCGAGTAATTTCGTCGTGTGCCGTAAATGTTGGCTCAATATCCTAGTAATCCGTAGGCCGTTGCTGGCCCCCGACTACAGGCATGGAGTCTTAACTTGCTAACTAAGGCTGACAGGTAACTGAACAGTATGCTGTAGAGAGTGTTGCGCGATGAGTGGCCAAACTTCAGGAATATGTCTTTTAAAACACTGGTCGCTTTCCACTGTTATCGAGTTATGCGTTATTGTTATTGAATACAGCAATAAATACAGAATAATTTTAATTTGTATTTTATTATTAACAACTTATATATTTAAAACTAAATAACTTATTCTGAATGACCGCGTCGTATCACCATTCACTCTGCTGGGTGTTGTTCAATTGAGTGCTTCAACTGAATTTTACGTTTTCCATTCCGTTCATTATGATTCAGTTACTATAACGTGACCAAAAAATGCACATATCCATCTGTATAGTCACACATTCACGAACTGCAGACAATTCTACATATTGAGAATGATAGAATTGTTGAACGATTATTTTATACAAATGTACACTCCCTGATGTTGTGTCAGTAAGGCCCGAAGCATGTATTTGTTTGCCTATTAAAGCATTATTTTAATGCTAACGAATTGTGTGCATTTGTTGGTAACATTTCAAAAACTTCAACTGAATGTGTTTCATATCCTTTTTTATGTCAGCAGTCGTTTCGATTACGCACTCTACTAGAATTTTCCGACTTACTGCTGTGGTACATCAGCACTGAGAAGTTTCCCCGGCCGAAGAAAACTAAGGGGTAACCGGTCAACCTATTGTTATCCATCTTTCTTCACAGTTACGTGGGGACCGTGGTAGCACACTGGCCAAGGTGCTGTGCTACAAATAGGAAGGCTGCTAGTTCGATCCTAGCTGGAGTCAGAGGATTTTTCATTGACGTAAAATACTTCCGATCACTCTATGTCTCTGGGGTCGACTCAGCCTCTAACAGAAATGAGTACAAGGAGTATTTCCTGGGGGTAAAGGCGGTTGGTGCCTAAGGCTGACAACCTACCACCATCCTGTGCCATTGTCATGAAATCTGGGAACCTTAACTTCTTGGAACACTCTGGGCCCTTCTGAGCCTGTAACGGGACTGCTTTACTTTTCACAGTTACGTTAATTTACTCTGTAATATTTCTGCCGAAGTGTTGAAGCGCTCCGAGTTGCGTCTAAGTTCGTCCTCCTCCGGCAAGAGACACATTTTCCAAATGAAGAGGTTTTATTTACTGAAGATTGGCTTTACAGCCTGCTGTTAAACATCCCTCCGTGCACTTTCCTCCAGATGGTAGTTTCGTAGACTTATCTTACATTCAACGAAAACCCCAGTTGGAAGAAAAATACTTTTTACTACTTCATGTGAAATTTGACGTGTCCTTTTGTGGCTGATACCCATGTAGCCGTGTGGCAATTGGCGCTGTTCTTCGAAGAGAATTTTTAGCTGCTATGATAATTGGTATATATCATCGTCATGTAAAATCCTCGTTGCCTGTGTCTATACAACGCCAATCTTTATGTAAATTCTCCTTACACCTGTGACCGAGCTTCACTGCACTGTATCCAGAACATCGTCCACTCCTGGCCCTGGTTGTTCGCTTTCTGCAGTCACTCGAGACAAGGATGTAGCCTCTGAAAAAAAAATTTGTTTTCAAACTAAAGTAATTTTAAGTGTGGAACTTCAGTATCTTGTTGTCACCACTGGCCTTACCTTACAGGAACCTTACTATGATGTATTTCCGCTACAGAAACCGTGTACATAATGTATGTTGACATATTTCTCATTTATAAATTGCAGAGGCAAGCTGTGCCAGCTGTGTGCGCTAGCACTCAATTCGATTAAGGTTACAACTTGCTTAACTCGATAAATCGACCTGTGGTTTATAGGATGTTTTGCTCCATGTGACCTCTGGTACATGCTTCTGAAGTTCGGCCAGGTCGTTGTGGAACGGACGGTATGTTACTTGAATTTGTGTAGGCGTGTTAATGCAGCAAAAATTATGCATCCACTCAATACAAATAAATTTAATCAGCAGCTTTAAGCTCTCATGACGTGTGAAGTAACTACCACCATCATGAGATGGAGGTACTGTTTTATTTATTTCACAGTAATACGCGTGCTACTATTTACTACCTATTTAATATTATCTGATTACATTTAGAATCTTAAAATGACACTGTTAGGGGTTCGCCTATAAATTGTAATCCAAGAGACCTAAAAGAGATGGTGTTTGTGTAACTTCGGTATAAGTATTTTTTTAATTCTTCCTGTTATTAACGTGATATGTTATCTTCTAACGACCCTTCTGACTTGTATATACTTGGCCTGTAGCTGTGTCAGTGTAGGAGCTGCTCTTTATGTACCTATCTGTTCAGAGAACATATTTTCAGTTAATTACTCTTGATGAAACTTCAGCACATATTTTACATGTAAGAACAAGTTTACGTCAGTGTTAAAAAAATCCAACTAGATGCAACAGTATGCAGATATTTAATTACTGCAAAATCACTCTACATGTTTCGGGTGTCACAGCACCCATCATCAGGAGTACTAAAAACTGTAACCTCAACTTCCCTC
>Ga0136643_10003937_pt1 | contig 20239 bp, 12 predicted proteins | sample TergutLab28metaG_FD_96883 | JGI IMG/M metagenome (GOLD analysis project Ga0136643, IMG submission 96883) | Labiotermes labralis P1 segment gut microbial communities from Petit-Saut dam, French Guiana - Lab288 P1 (version 3) (version 3) | ecosystem: Host-associated > Arthropoda: Insects >...
ACCACTCACCCCCTTCTAGTGCCGCGGTCATGGAAGAGTAGAGCTATACCTCTATCCACCCTCTGGGCCACACCGGGCCTGTAATGGGAAAACTTTACCTTTACCTTTACTACTTCCACTGCACTATTTAAGAGGGATCCGATTACATCACTTCGTGTGTTATGCTCAAGGGGCTAGAAAAATGTCTCAAATTTTCTTTCATTGTGCGCTGTAAGTATTTGTTCGGATTCTTACGGTTAACCTGTGCTTACGTTTGTCCACGATATAATAATGTAACACAACTTAAAACCCGAAATTCTGAAGCAACAAACTTGCGGGTTTTCCATATTTGTCGCTATTCAAGATTATACGCGTACAGAAAATTTTATACTAACTAAAATGCGATGTTCTGTAGCCCTCCTCGGCACACCGTGTACGTAAACCAGCAGATGCATGATAATGCCTCCTATATTAAATAACACAACCAGTTTCTCTGCTCCTCTTCGCCGCTTAATTAATTATTTAGCCTGTTTTGCTACAGGTCCCTAGACTCTTCCAAAGACAGTTCTCCACAGGGTGCAATCTAATGATCCCTCTTTCAAGTACCAGTACCTTGTCTTTCCCTCAAAGTCATTCAGTAGCTACTTACGTCTTCTTCCATGTCTTCCCTTCCTTATATCGTTCCTTCAATTAGGTGTTTTATAAGGCGGTTTCTGAGCAAGATGTGACCACTCCATTTAACTTTTCTTCATTTTATTACATATAGGAGCTCCCTCTCCTCCTGGACTCTTTGTTAATATTCCATTTTTCATACGATTGTTCCAACTGATCTTCTCCATCCTTCTCCATATGGGGAAGTTCCTTACAAGTAGAGAAATTCAAATGTATTCACAGATTAAGCTAATGACATTTCGTAATAAGTACCTGGAAATAATGAAAGCACTTAACCTGTATAAATGTTCACTGGTTTTTATTATGTTCACAAAAAAAGTACGCTGTTGAACCCTGTCTAAGCAATTTGATTCTTTTCCCTAATTTCAGACCCTTTCCCCCTCAAGGCCATTTTGAGGTTATCGTCCATTATATGATGTCTCCAAAATCAACTCCTTCCTTAAACTTCGAGTACTGTACTTATTTCTCACTTCGCTCTTGCGTGTTGCAGGCTCCATTAGACCCTTCAACACTGATTTGTATTAACTGTACAATCACCCACCTACTGACTGCATGTTCAGCCTCTTTTCTCTATTTTAGGTACATATGTTCCTCCTACCGCGTTCTTCACAGTTACTCTGAACTGCGGGAGAGTACAACTTCCACGTTCGGAGGTCAGACTCTAAGCAATGGTTTGTAACAGTCACCAAGTTATTCTACTCTCGTTTATACCCTCCCCACAAAACATTATATATATATATATATATACATAATTTACTTAAAGAATTTTAATACAGAATCTTTTCGACTTTTTGAAGGGGGCGCGGAGAATTTTAATTTCCATCATGAAGTCACGGATTTACCGTAAGCTGCATGAAAATGCTTGATCGATAAGCAAATATCTACAATTTACAGGCAAACGGGTAACGCATTTTGTTTTTGTATTTTAGGCGCGCATCGAGGAACCTATGTACAGTCACAACACTGACAGTGGCACGGTAAATGGTGTCGTAACCTTAGTCAAAAAAGTCAAGTTTTTTTTAGGTAATGAGCTTGTAAATTGCAGGAATTTCCAAACGTTTGGTTTGCAAATAGCTACAAATTATATTACATAATGAGACGTATATTTTATCTTCTCCTTTACAATAAATAAAACGGTCTCATCACGAGAAGTTGTGCATATCTGCGCACGAGTTTCTTATCCACACCTTTTTGATGGACTTCATATATGACACTGGAATTTCACATGAGATTTCTTTGGTCCATAGAACATTTCACTTCCCAACAAGCTGACAGGTCGTGGTTTCGATTCGCAATGGGGTTACTCGAATTTTTTATCGATATATTCCTCGGCCGCACTACGGCTGTGGGTTCGACTCTGCCTCCAACAGAAATGGTTATCAGGGGTATATCCTGGTAGGCAAAGGCGGCCTGTGCTGAGGGATGACAAACTTGCCATCCTCATGTACCGCTTGCCTTGGAATTCTGGGAGCCTCAAACTCCAGAAGCCCTAAGGACCCGTCCAGGCCTGTATAGGAATTGCTTTGCCTTTAGCTTTACCATACAACTATTATTACCCCTGTTGCATGTAAAAACAGTACGGAACTTTTATATTTTCCATTAACTCCTCAACGTACAAAATACTCCATAATGTCCAGTAAATCCTAAATACCTCCCTAATGTACAAAACGTTTAATGAGAACTTTTTTCAGTCTGGCGAAATTATTGGAGTGTAAGAAAACATAAAAGCGAACTCCTGTAATATCACAGATGTTATCGATAGCGTGATTAGGCTTGTAGTAATTATTTCTTATCTGGAATATAGTACCGTCATATTTACTCCGTCGCGCGAATCCATTAAACAGATATTCATATTGGAAAATGTATTTATGAACTTTTTATTCCTACCTGTATTGATATGTTTTAACAAGGGCTCGTACCTAAAGAAAGGGCATAACTTACAAACTATCCGTTATGTCTGCACATGAATATAAAAGGCATGTCTGCTGCAGATATTATCGTAGAAGTAAAAATATTAAAAAGTAATAAATGCCTTTTTTTTAAATATGAAATTATAAAAGAGTGGGACTTGAAATACCGACAAACGATGTAAAGGTAAAAAGGAACAAGTGGGCAGATCGATTGCAAACATAGCAAGCAGATGGACAGCTGTAGAGGGATGGTAAGAAGTACTGATAAGAGGGGAAGCACGAAGGTCGTGTGACGCGAGTTTTACTTCTTTTTGCTCAGAAGAAATCCTTTTATTTCGGCGTCGCAACAACAGTCCTGCTGACATTAAAGCTGCCTTTTGCTGCAAGTCAAGCTACAAAGGATGTCTGAGTGGTGGGCTTTGTTGCACCGTTGGTTGGTCGACTGCATGTCCAATATTACACTATTTCCACCACATATGCCCCCCCCAAGTTGGTACTCTTTGCGTGTGGATGTTCACTGAAACTGCTGAGCCTTCAGTAACGTAGCTCATTATACCCATGACCTGAGTCAGTCAGTAAGTCTGTCTGTCTGTCTGTCTGTGTCTGTATGTCTGTCTGTCTTTCTGTCCATCAGCGACGCGTCGCTTTGTTCCATTGTTAAGTTTCTTCAGAAGAGAGACGAACCATTTATTGCTTTGTCATCCTGTCGCCTGTCGACCCACACTGTTGTGTCTGTCTTTCTACCGTCTTACCACTTCTATTACTGAGACAGATCTTATGATGTAGCTTAATCCCGAACAAGAAAAGGCAGGGCTTAATATATTTCACCAGTTTTCTACAACTTAGTGATAAGAAAAAAGAGTGCTTCTGGTAACCTAGGAAGAAGATGAAAAACAACAATAACGACCAAAATAGCTTATCTGGAGATTCTTCCGTATTTATTTGCTCCTGATAATGGGGCAGCAGTTTGGGAGAGATTTCTTTCTTAGCAGGCAGCAAAACTTAAACAAAATTTCACTCACAGGAAGTCACGCGAACCTTTGGTTTCTTGTGATTATTTGTTCAAGGAGCAGAAAATCTGCAGTGAAGACTTCAGGGGACACATTCTGTCTGAATTTACAAAGTACAAATGGTCGGAAAATCTAATTACTGCAAGCACGAATAACCATGGGTATTTAAAGTAGTAAGTCAAATTTGGATGTGGTTTTAATATCGAAGAGGCATCATACTTATTCATATTGAATATTCGTATTAAATATTATGTTTCTACTGGTTATATTAAGCAGTTCAACATGTTAGACGTTCTTCGTATTGTGAAATCGGTATGTAACAGAAAGCGAAAAATATCTTTACACGTTTACGAGATTAGAGATTATCACAGTGGTGTTCGTGAAGGTTCAGGTCTTCTGAGATGTGACGGTGTTTCGTTGGACGAGGAGTCCCCGACGTTCCTCTGAAGATGATGGCATTACGACCACCGCAAGTTCGGGATATACGCGGCCAAAGACTCGGCTTCAGATTGCGGAAGACTTGAGTCTTCTCTTATTGACTTCATTAGGATTTATGCAACACTGTAATTTGGATGTTACAGAGGAAGAATAAGCGCCAGTAGTTGTAAACTACTGATCCTTCCATCTGTGGTTGCGCTAATGTGTGGATGAGAATATTCATGTACACGTGCATGTGTGTATGTCTAGTTTAAAACACTTCTATGACGTATTACATTAGCTTGCAGGCGCTCAGTGGTGATTGATGTCAGACAGTATTGCGAATTATAGAAGCCTTTGATGTTCATGTATCGGTGTTCAGAATTGGAACGCTGTGAATCGTACCAGTTCATATTTCCATAAATGTATGTTTGCCTTTAGTAGGTACAGACAGAAGAGTGAGACGTGTTCCAAATTACAATATGCGTACATCTGCTTAACAACAAAATGCCTCCAGATACTCACGCACTATCTCACATTCCATTTTTAACGGGCGTTTCTTCATTCGTAACGACTGAAGAAGCAATTAGAGTGCTAGTTATTATTTTCTTGTAAACGTAGCTGAAGAATGTCACATCTTTATGAACGAAGAGTAAAACAAGTCTCATAAACCAAAGTAATTGCACGTAGCACTATCTGTTCAATTAAGCAAGTCCTAACGTTCAAATATATCATGCTCCACTGCGTACTACAAACAGAAACCATCAATGTGTATATTTATGTGTATCAACAGCATCTCCTTTCTATTGCTACTCCGACATGATTCCGTCCTTCTGGACCACCATAAGAAAATACATTGACAAAAGAATTACTGGAATTAATGAAATTTACAGTAATCTAATAAACACTGATTTATAGTCTGTTATACGCGACACACGTTACAATTTCTACATTATTTATCGACAACCTATTTTAAAGTCTATTACTGCTGCAGATCTATACCCCTAGTCAACATTCATTTGTACCCACTGTTACAAGAATATCCTTCACTTAATACATAGTTGCAGTATATCGAATCATTCATTATTTATTACATATGATCACGTTATGTACTTTAGATTGTGTACAATGCCTCTAATTCGAATACTGCCTAAATGCGTGTACGTTTACATATATGTCCTCATGTTCAACACGGAGTGATGCGCTAACTATGTCTTCCTTGTGTTACGTGGGGTTTTGGTAGATCTAAGGCGCAGGATGTTCCATGTGTGTTGTTTCAAAACGTAGTCGACTGATATTTTGAGAAGCCTTTGCGTCCTTTCGACTGAAATGGATGTGTTCTGATACAAGCATATATATATATATATATATATATATATATATATATATATATATGTTTTTGGAGAGAGAGAATATAAAATATCACAAGTGTATATATATTTGATATATGGGGTGTGTTGTGTGTTTTTTCAAAACGTAGTCGAGTGATATTTTGAGAAGCCTTTGTGTCCTTTCGACAGAAATATATGTGTTCAGAGACAAACATATATATATATATATATATATATATATATATATATATATATGCCGTTTTGGACAGTGAAAATGGAAATTATCACGAACATGTTGATATCTTATGGATGCGGCATGTCTTGTGTTGTCTTAAGTAACCAGTCTTTGGAATTGTATTTCGTAATGACGTCACATGAATTGTTCAGAAGGAAGGTAATACAACATCTGAGTTTTCACGGATTCATTAGGAAGAAATTACGTAAATATGCGTGTGACAGTGTAAGTACGCAAACAGTATTCGATATCGAGAGCAGAAATCTATGAACAAAACAATATTGATTCAGAAAAGTAACTTCGGGAATGAAAGTGCATCTTGGGAAGACAAATTTGCTAAGCTGGACAAAATATTTGCAAATGTTACGCAATTCGAAGTTTCTTTCAAGGCATTACACTGTTGTCCTTAATCCTGAGTAACACAGATACTGCAAATAAGATCTACTTTAATATAATTCTATCATCTACACATACCACTCCGCCATGGGTCTTCCTTTTAGCTTTTCCAAATAACATTTTGTATGTATTTCTCATCACTCCTCTTCATGCGACATACACCGCCCATTCATCCTCAATTTGATCTCCATAATTTTATGTTTTGCGGACCGTGCATCTTATTGCAATTTTTGTAAATAACCAACTTGACGCACAATTAATTTTCTAATAATTGTTTATTCAAATTCTCTACGTGTTTCGAGCAACCAAGTGCTCATAATCAGGAGAGTCAACTGCGTCAATACGACCTCTGGTGTATGTCACTCTATGTAGGTGACCGTTGGAATAAACAAATATAGGAAAAAGAATTGTGCTTTCAGTTGGTTATTTACAAAGACTGATCTCCATAGTTATTTTAATGGCATGAATCTCTTGTATAAATCTGTAAGTGAATATCATATGTTTGGTAGAAATAATTCTGTGAAATAAAATATAGAATATTTATTAGCAAAAGTAAATTTAAACAATGTTGCAACAGTCAGTTGCTACCTTCCATAAATCTCAATGAAGCTTCTATACCAATATAAAGGAGTTGATAGTTTATCTGACTATTTAACCAACTTGATGCACAAAATTTGTTTCACAATAAGTTTTATTTCCTGACTCTACATGTTTCGAGCATATGTGCTCGTCATCAGGAGGTCAAAATTGCATTACACAGCCTCTGGTATCATCACACCTATAGGTGTGATGATGTAGAGGCATGAAGTAGAACTTATTGTGAAACAAATTTTGTGCATCAAGTTGGTTGAATACTGAGATAAATATACTGAGATGCACGGTCAATAAAACGTCAAAAACAGTTGATAGTGTTTAGCATAATAATTACTGCTTATTCTGAGATGTAAATAAACCCCCATAAATAACCTTTTAAACCATGCGAATATGTGACATTATTTAAACTGCAAGGCAAGCAGAATACTCATTCACCAATGTCCAATTAATCTCGAAAAGTAAAGATAATATTACGCCTGTCCATGCCATGAAGGCTTGTAGAAGACTGCAGGAGTAGTTCTACTCATTCTCAACCCGACAGTAGAAGGAGATGAGGCGTCATCTCAAAGACCCGGCCGATTTACAACCAGTACCCGCAGAACAGAAGGTTCGGTGGATCCAACAGCCGGTCTAGGCGTTTTAGATAAAGGAAGACCTCTTGCCCTGCCGGGAATTAAACCCGAGATCGTGCAACCAGTAGTACAATCACTATACTGACTGAGCTATCTCGGTTTGCATAAATAGCCAAAATACAATGTAAAGTTCTTGTCACTTTTATGTCACGTGCACTACAGTCGTACAAGTGGTTGTTGCTTAGATTATGTAATAACACTCGTAATTACTGACGTGTATCAGTGTCCATTATTTTCCGGATAGGTGCTGAACCGTTAACGATTGTGAAGAAAGCTTCTGCGGTCCGTTTAAATGTAATACGGTTTACAGGGGTGCTGACAATTCCTTAACCCAACCAGGAAGGGAACAAGCCAATGTTTCTGTCAGAATAGCGTGAATTTCCTTCGGCGCCTTGCCTTGCAGGAAAAAAAAAAACTTGATGACAGCTGGCTTCTCGATGTTGTTGAAATCGCGCGCGTCCCGGGCATGCTTCCGAGCTCGTTTCCTTCCTGGTCGAGCCAAGGTCTTATCAGCACCCCGGGATTAACATTTATCTGAAGGACTTGCGAAACTCTAGTAAGGGTAGGCACTAAAATACGCAATGGTCTGGAATCGATTTCGATAATACCTGAACAGAAGTCTGAAGGCTTACTGCTTAGGATAATCTGCTACTGCTTACTACACAGGTACAGGATATTTTAGCTGTGAAAAAAGCAAGAGGTCTCTATGCGATATTTCAACTGAAACGGCTGTCGAATACAGCCATTTTTTCAGTGATTGGCCTGTGGGCATGGAATTTGCTGATTGTATACAACCAAACAAAGAAACGCAGCTTTAGAGACAGGCAGACAAACTTTAGCTTTGATGAAGTTACCATTACCAATCGATATACATGCTACTCCCATCTGTCCGTCCGTCCTAAATGACAGGCAATTCAATTCCAAGCCTGAAGAGGAAATATTCCTGGGATAAAACTGTCTGACAGAGTCCATTAGGACAATGCCTGAAATACGTACACCAATATCTTGATTAAAATCCATTAGAATAAACCCATTTGCTTCCTAAGGTGAAAAGACAAACATCAGAGGAATGATTATGCCCATCCCAGCATTTCGCTTTCTAACTCAAATGTCACAGGCATTTATAGTTTGTGTGTGTGTGTGTGTGTGTGTGTGTGTGAAAATACAATTTCCAATACTAGACTAATAATCCAACTACCAATTATTGGGTAACAGGAGTTCTACCATACTTACCTAATACTATGTAGTCTCGGACTGAATCCTAACCGTTTCACTAAACTCAGGAAAAAGGGTAGACGCCAAATGGACAAAGGGTGGTTTAATTTTGTGGCCTATTAAGGACGTTACATAAATTAACTGCTATAAATTATGATGCCTAAAATTTTCCAACTGGAAGGTATGTGGAAGTGGTTGTGATATGTGTAAATAAATTATTCCAGCACTTCTGCAAAGACGCTGATCAAAGTTGCGAATATCATCCGCAGACATATTTCGTTTTTGGCAAATTTCCGAACCAGAGGTTTTTAATTGTATCATGTATCAAAATCGCTGATTACTTTTTGGCATCTGAGGTTCTCCCGATGGTGGCAATGACTACTACGGTCGTCTGGGGGCGACCCGTGTTCTAGTACAAGTTTATAACTGACTACACGGCGTCACGTACCGGAAGACAGTAATATTTACTACTAACTACTTCACAAAAAATCCTGTATAAACGTGGTATACGCAGAAAGAAAGCATTGAAAAGAAACAGACAAAGCGATGGAAGGAAAGAATAAAGGAAGTGCCTCCAAATGTCGACACTTACGAAGCAGGCCCGTGTGTGCGGCGAGACTACGAAAGTGAGGAAACTTCAGGATGATGGAGAAAAAGTTGCAGAGGCAATGGGAGGAGGATATAAATGTAGTGCTTAAAGTTATGCTTTTGTGAGTACCGACTTCCAGACGCTCTATTTTTAGGTTAAATGGTCTCATAACGTTTTAACAAATTTATTGTGCAATTAATCATGACAATATTTTCTTACATTCTCTCACATAAACGACAATTTTCCTTACTTCACATGATGTACCGATGTTACAAGCCACGCTTTCTTAGCACGTTACTGGGTTGAAAAAGGCAGGTTTTTTCACTACCTTATTTCAGCAAAAATTCTCTCTCCCCTCCCCCCCCAAAGAAAGTATCCGTCGTGACGTCACAGGCAACTTGGTTGTACCAGAATCAGCGAGGGGAAGGAACGGGAAGGAGAAGAGGTCGGAGATTTATCGCGTCAACAACTCACCAACTTCTTCACACTCGATGCCAACATTTTGCTATAGGAGGAATTGCATCAAGGGTGGTGGGGGGAAAAAAGAGAAGCAAGCTACTGCATTTCGGTAAGTACTACAGCAGAGAGTCCTAGAAATTTCATATTTTAGAGGTCGCAAACAAGCACATAAGTTACCGTCCGATGTTACTTTCCAGGAGGTAAAGTTTCCAACTTAGTTTTACGAAGACAAGTCAAAATTATTCTATGATAGTTCCAAAACATATTATACTAAAAACCGTAATAATGTCATTAGATTTCTGGAAGACCATATATTAAAACCTACATAATTAATATGAAGATTAGGAAATATTTTTGTCCTAAAACAGCTCAAAACCCAGAGGTAAACATAAGTACCATCTGCTGCAACATAACTTACCTCTGTATTTTTCAAACACAGTATATTTTTGTATTTCGCTTGGTTCTCACAACGAACACCGATTATTTTCCTAGCAACTAGAACCAAATGATTTGTATTATAGACACTGGTTGTGCTCTCTGTCATGCGATAACTGAAATTCTTAGTATAGATTACACAAACGTCCGTCTTCGAAGATGTAACGAGGCTTTATTGAATTTTTTTTTTTTTTGGGGGGGGGGGAATTGAATAATACGAAATCTTCATTAACTTCTTAAGGCCTACTTATTACGTGATGCAACAACAGGTTTAACATTCCAGAATTGTATGCTCTGCCCACACTGCGTATTTACGTGTTTTGTATTTATCTGAGAACAAACAGCGACTTGTGCCACTTGCATCATAAACTGATTGGATTTTGTAACCAAGATGAAAAGTGTTTACAGCGCGGTACGGACTGGGTCTTCAACTAAAGCAGTCTGAGCTTCGTCTTTAAAGTTTTAATTTAACACCTATAAAATCAATATCGCAGAAGTAATAGTTATATTTTATTTTTGCATCATCATTATTCACCACCGGCAGTGTTTTTAAATGACAACCCATACCGCACATGAAATAACAAACAGAGAAATATTTCTTACTACAAATGTATGTGAAGAGCTATTCAATTCGGAAGGAATGTTGACAAATATTTGCGAGTTTAATCGCGAATTCGAAAACACGAAATTCGCTGGAATTATACTACCTCAAGGATCTACCGTTGAAAAAGAGTGGGACAGATTTCGTAATGGAAAGACACATGACGCCATCTGAGAATAATAATGTACTGCCACTGTCTTTCCGAAACATTTGCCTTATGTCCTCTCAACACTATACAAATTTAGCAAAGATTTCCACGTGACAATAAAACGTGAGAAGTCAAACGGTACGGGTACTGCCGCTGTAACCAAGTTTGACGTAAGCCATGCGATGAACGAGACAAAGTGCAGATACAAACTTGGAATAGGACATGGAATTCCAAATATGACAATATTGAACATTATAACACTGTTAATTCTGTGTCGGAGATATTTCTTCTAGCACTGCTGGCCATGTGTTTTACGTATTCAGAGCTGCCGATGAAAGAGACGCGTCCTGTCATGTCAGAAGACACAGATAACCTACATTTTATTATTAAATGACTAAACGTATATGTCATTGTTAAGTTACTCTTTGTGAAGGAAGGATCGATCGGACGGTATAGTAATTAGAAAATGGAATACACGACCGGGGATTCAGGGATGTATTCCCGGAAGCGAAGGAGATTTTTTCGTCTGTAAACCTTCCAGTCAGCTTCCTATCCAACGAGCAAGGCAACTGGAGCCTATGTTAACCGCTCACAGCCATCTGAGTCGAGGTTAAAACATCGTAGATCTACACGTCAACCATATGACGTTAAGACGTGGTACTTAAGCAAGCTGAAGGACAAACTTTACACTGAAGTAAAGGCACTGGCTTAATCTCCCTTTTCAAGAGGTGAAGTAATTGGACTTATCTTCTTTTAGATACAGGATTCACGGCCATAATTGATCAAAAAGTAGATCTAGGCACGTAAATAAAGGATCATAATAGACAATAAACGTAACTACATATTAGGGTACAAACACAAAATAGTTTTTTTTATGCCGACAGATACAGTTAATGGCAAACTATAAGAAATTTACTACTACTACTACTTATTATTATTGTTATTATTATTATTATTATTATTATAGATACTTATGCCTGGAAGTATATGCAGTGTGAAGGAGGCTTCATATGTTCTAATTTCCCTTTTTAGGCGCTTTCGCATAATTGTGAAAAGCGACTCTTAGTTCGTCATATCTGTCCGTCTGTCTGTTCTAGTGGAAAAACTCGGCTCCCATTGGAAGGATTTTGATGCAAATAGATTACGTGACTATTTTTCGAAAATCTGTCAGTAAAATTCAAGTTTCGTTAAATTCGGACAATACAATGGGTACTTTATACGAAGACCAATATAACGTTTCATCATATCTCTCTCATTTTTTCTTAGAGTAAGAAATGCTTCAGACAAGCTTCGTACAGAAAATCAAAACACATATTTTATGTAACTTCTTTTCGAAAACCGTACCGTTAATGAGATAATGTGGAAATGTATAGTAGAGATTCAGAGGACACAGATGACAATACGGCACATGCGCAGTGCATGCTGGATATCTAAGGCTACAAACACACACTTTCGGAGTAGGTAACAGTTATTGCTTTTCTACTTAAAGAACGGTTGTACCAACGTTCCTCAATGTTACGTCATACTACGTTGTCTAAATTTGGCAAATTACGATAAGACAAATAACATGAGCTATTACATTATTCGGAGGAATGTTAGACGCATTTATGTAAAATTGAAGAAAACTTTCATAAAATATCGACTTTGTAAAAAAACTTGCATTTAGAAATATTTCCATTAAATCAATCATTCAATCCTCAAAATTATCAGTTCCTTAAAAATACTCATCAATAATTAAATAGCAGTACATATATGATATCTCGTGAAGAATAACACGTGACGTAAAATATAATGTTGAAAAAGATCTTAAAAAATGTCTCTGTGCTGTATGTTGATAAAACGCTTAACATTTTGAAGCGAATCGCTAACAATTCCCAAGGGAAAAGAATGAAAAATGAAGGTGCTGCTGAAACCCTAAATGAAATGTTCTGCAATTAGCACACACTTTCTAAGGTTCATGGAGAAGTGTGGTCTGACGTACAGAGCCAACAGGTCTGCCACAAGACTTCACGGGAAGTAACAGTTTGTGATTTCAATTCAAATGAATACGTAACCACGAAAGTTCCCGAGGCTTTTATTTTCCTTCTTTTATGCGTGTGCGCACGTGTGGTAAAGAAATAAGAGAAAGCGGGTCTCTATTGACTCTCCTGTTAACATGTAACAAAATTAACAAAATTCACACGCGTCTTGAAAAGTACACAAGCGTAAAAATATATTTTCAATACAAGCAGAATTTAATTTTCTCGCTACCATCGACTTAGCCAAACTTTTCTATAAAGATTTTCCTTTACAAATTAAAACCATAGCGGTAACAATAAAGGCTACACTATTTGATTGAAATTAAAAAGATTATTGCATTTTTCACACAAAGTGTATTCATGGGTTTTGTAACATTTTCATAAAAACAGCGATCATTTTCCTAAGCAGCATTGTTCCGTTTCTCCTCCAATGGAGAAGCAACGTGCTTTTTATTATATAAAGCCTAAATATGCAGGAAGTGTCTAAGTCCTTTTAGTTCTTCAGAGGAGTAACGCGTAATGTGAACTGACGCTGTCTGTAAGCGAATGGCGCTGAAATTAAGTGGGATTCATTTTTCAGAAACGAATAACGACATAATTCTTGATGTGAAGGCACACCTCGGTTATGTGTGGTTACACCTGCGCCTACGCACCGTGCCATGAATGTGTGTATGGGATATAAAGTTGAAGCTCCTAGCGATTAAACGTTGTCACTAGATAAAGATGAATAATCATATTCATGATCCGTCTGCTTTAATCCCAAAATAATTAGCATGCTGCACCTAGCTCTCGACTGGCTACAGGAATTACCAGCAGGAAAAAAGAAAGGAAGGAACCATACAGAATATCCAGATAGGATTTTACTTGCAAATCAGACGTGTTACCTTTCTGCTATAAATTCTAACCCGCATTTTTCCAGTTACGAGACAGCTGCAATAGCTGCTGTACCATAGAAATTGATGTGTCCTTGCAAGATGAGTATAATGGGACAGTCGGGTGACTTAAATGGGCGTTAATTTTGTTGTATATGTGTAAAAGTGATTTGCGGTTTAAGACTGTAGTCTTTTGAGAAATGACACTTCATGGATTACTATACACCTAGCAAAGTTTCAGATGAACGTAATAATTCCATCTTCAGGATAGTCAAATATCGGTGCCGACATAAAAATTCTAAAGCGTGGTAAGTCATAAGGCAGGAAACACCATCAAAGCCGCCACTTCCTAAGGAACAAGAAAATGAAGCGGACACAGTACTGAAATGCAAAAACCCCACAAAGATGAAATGGAAGTTCCTGAACAATAAACGATTCAAAAAAAAACGAACAAATAACACACAAGGAAGTATTACCAAAATTACAGAACTGCAGAACCAAGGCAGATTACTATACAAGACAAAATGTAAAAGGCAAAAGCAAGCAAAGACTGGATAATGATGCTAAACTAGGCCTTAAATAAATGTAGTGGCAGACTGTTAGACTGTACTCATCTTTATCAGAATGGGCACAATTGGCAGGCTCATCTGAAAGCTGTAAAAAATATTCAGGTGCAGTAAAGGAGGGTGTATTTTCGGGCATCGGAATAACAATAATTTAGCATGCATAAAGAAGATGAAAGTTAATATTTAATTTCAGTTGCAACATTTGAACGTCTTGAAATATGTATGACTGTATTAAAATTCATGTTAAGTAATTATAGAGTACTGGGCAGCGAATCGACTCCTGAATATTAAGTAAAAGTGATAATGGCCTTTGCATTAATTCAAAGCGGGAAATTTCTTACCCAGATAATATTTTCCAAGAAGAGAAGAAATCGCAGAATGAAGTTAGTTGGATGGGTACCTGACACAAACATTCATTCATTTTAATCTATTCTTACTTATGGATAAGTTAATTCCCAGAAGGAACATACACATATACGCAACATGTGGTACATAAAACGTTCTCTACCACACACAACTTAAAGGGTTATTACCCCCAACAAGCAAGATACCCAACAGAATGGCCCCTCCAATATTTTAAAGCGTAAGACATGAAACACGCCAGATGGTGAGTCACTGTGTTTTATCAAAACCAAGTTTGTAAATAAAAAGGCCTGGACGCTCTTTCTCATTTCTCTTCCTTTCAGCTCGCCTACTTCTTTTAAGTCAGACTCTCTACTCGCGGTACACTGGCTGGTTTAGCTCGGTCCATTCCACCCCTCGACTCAGGCAAATGATTATTCTACACCCATCCGCCTTTATTATATTCCTCCTCGCTCATTCATTATCTTTCTCTCCCTTCCTTTTATTTGTAGTTCTCACTTTTGCATTTTCAATAGAATTTCCCGTCTCGTGTCTCCGACTAATATAATTAATATTTCAGACAGTTACACTGAACAAATAAGGAGTCTTTTATTCGACAGATTACGGGAGACAGGAAATAAGTAAAGTAGAAGTTTTGCAAAATAAAAAAGGAAGACTTTTGTGGTGTTCTTCATTAAAAGTTCTATAACGATTTCTCCATCAATGCATACTATCTTGTAAAAAAAATAAACTTTACGAATTGTGTGTTTAACTTTTTTTCGGTTTTGTTCTGTGGTTGGTAAAAGCAATTATCCCAGGGCTATGAACGTGTAAAAAATAAAGCCCGTTTCTCTACCATACAGTTTTTAATAATTTTTGCATTAGATATAAAGGGCAATGAATCTCATATCATTCAGTAGCTCAAGGCATGTATTGTAATGACGGACAGAGTGGTAAAATTTTTAACCCCTCCCTCACACTGCAGATCTACATTAATCTTACGTTCTTTGTGGAAAGTGTATTATTGTTAAAAGAAAATCTAGTAATAAATGCACGGGAAATGATGAAGCTCAAATTGGATGTGTTTTACCTGTTGTACTTAGAAGGAGCTTTATGGAGCCTTTTACTTACTATGCAGTAAGAAATTTCATGATGATCCTAATAAAATTACCGGAACACATACCTGAAATACAAGAAAATAGTTTGTTACAAAAGTACACAGCGATTTTGGATAATAATTGCGATGTGATGACGAGGAAAATAAAAATGGCGACACGAGGGATATGGTAAGTGCCTGCGACGCCGTCAGTTTAATAAGATTAAGAAAACCGGAAAACGGTGAAACAGAACGAATTTAGCGTGCAGGAGTGACATAACGAATACCAGGGCAAAAATAATAACGAAAAATTTGCGCTAAGGAAGAGGTAGGCATACACGCATAGAAGTTATTTGAAGATATGGTGGATGACGGCCATGTATGTAAACCCTCACAGTGTATAAGAGGCGTGCACTGTTATGTTACGTTTGTGAAACAGTAAATGGTGTACTTCTTATTAGAAGGCCAGAGGTGTCAAACTGTTATACTCACCAACGCGTAAACGTTTCAAATTCTTCTTAATTAGAAGGCAAGCGCTATGTGCTTTGCTCCTATGTCTGTCATAGGTCATAAGTAATATTTATGAATATTTGCATAAGATGGCAGCAATAAATGGCACTCCACCTATGTTTCACTGGAGCCAACCGCGTGCACGGCAGTCAAAACACTTTACAGCGTGCATTAGACAGCAACACAGTTAGTGTTTATCTCTGCTCTTAATTTTAGTGCAGCAGTATAACGCTAGGTGTCTTTCGTAACGGATAGGCCAAAAGTATTGCGCATGCGCAGAAACTCTTTTCTCATATATTTTATGACCTAATTTAAATGTAAATGTTAACAGGATAGGCAATGTACGTAACGTAAAGGCGCGTACACTTAACCACTCTGGCCGTGGGAAGCAACAAGAATTTAATGTTCTGAATTTGTGTTTGTAGCCTTAGTTATCCAGCATGCCAAGCGTATGAGCCATATTATATTGCCACCTGTGACCCCTCCGTCTATATAACATTTTTCCACATCACTTCATAAGCGGCAAAATTTTCGAAAAATAGTTACATAACGCAAAATATTTATTTTGATATTCTATACAACTCTGATATATTTCTCATTTTAAAAAGTACTCAGCGAGATACTGTCATAAATAGAAATGGGTCTTCGTGTAAAGTACCCGTTATTCGTCTCACATTTTAATGAAATTTGAATTTTCTCGACAGATTTCCGAAATATATCCAAATATCAAATTTAATGAAAATCCGTACAAAGGGAATCGAGTTGTTCCATGTGGATGGACGGATGGACGGACAGACAGGAAAAAGCTGAAAATTGATTTTTACAAGTTTGCGAACCCCCTAATAACTGTTAAAAATTCCAATCGAAATATCAGCAACCTATAATTTAGAGTTATAAATAATATAATAATAAAATTACTCATCATTATTTGGTGCCATCTGTCAATTATGGACATTACTATTCCATTTGTCAGTAGACTTATGTTACTTTTACATCAGATACTGCTCTGTACCGCGTACTTTGCAAGCTCTGAACCGTACAATGTGAGAAGTTACTTGATCTATTCTTTAGTAGCGGCACTGTTCCATGCCACAGCTCAGAGCGTTCACTTTACAGAGCTCCACGTTTCTTCACAACGTTGCGCTACCGAACTAACCCGCAGGGAATATAATGTCTACCAGTCAGACCATACACATAACTTTACACAAGCGTGTATTTAAAAGACGCCTCAAGATAGATCTTCTAGAAACTGCCAATATATTGTAAGGGCTTTGTTATTCACCGAATAGAAGTCAACAATTTCCTGCTTCAAAGCACGTTACACACGTTTCAATATAAAATTATACAAAAATAATCTCTGTCTAAAACCTACAATTTGAAACTAAATAAAAATTCCGTTATTAGCCTACAAATTTTTTGTCATCGAGTGACGCGTCTGAAGAAGAAGGATTTTAGTATTTCACATACGTACACATTTCTGCTGAAGTCACATTTAAATGGGCTGATACCAATTTTCAGGCCAGTAGGGACTGTAGCGAATATCAGTGTGTATTCAAGCAGTTTATAAATCAACCATGAAACATATCCTGTTTCAATTAAAGATGTATTAAATATCTGAATTATAAATATACGGAAGTATGCAAAATAAACACAAGGAAGCATGCTAAACTGCTTACACGGTGTGTATTACTTCAGCATTTTAAACCAATCATTTGCATTTAGTTTTACATAAAGTTGCCACATTTCTCTTTCTCCTTTCCGCTTTTCAATGGATATTTAATTGGACTGCAACTTCAGTTTCCCATCTTGATCAGATTGATCACATCAAGTTTATTATGATGAATAACAGATCCATTTCCTCCTCTGAAAGAAGCTTATCCTTTAGTGTTAATGGTAACATTGGGAATTATATGTACCAATGTTTTAAAGAAATTATATTCCAACTAGTTGAATAAAGAGAGACCAACTTGATGTCATTTGCTTTATTATTTCATTATTTAATGCTCAAAATGTTTCGGATGTTAATACATCAATCCTCAGGAGCTTGCGACTTATTTGTTGAGTTATTTCATGGGTTTTATTGCTCTGGTTCGATGTGTGTTGGTGTTACGTTGTGGTATGGCTGGGCTGGTGTGGTATCCGGATGCAGGCTTCAGCCTGCATGCGCGACGGTTACTTTAATGTGAGCTGTATCTTTTAACTATACTTTGGTGTGCAACGTACGTGATATTGTTAATAATACAATAGTTCTGTATAACATATTTACATGCGGATAAAGTAAAAGTTCTTTAAGATTTACAAAATTTTTGTTCCGTGTAAAAAATAAACAGAAAATTATTTTATGGGTAATTGTGCTGTCATATTTTTTTCCCCTGTTTTTCAACTCACTCATACAGTATAAGAAATGACAACAAACTGACGTTTTTAATGCACGTAACTAGTTTACGTGATGTCAATAAACAGACTAAACTTATGACAAGAGAAATGGAGGTTTCCACGATGCTGCAAAATTCGTAACTCTAATATGAAAACCACGAATTTGAAACTACGACGCTTGGGTGGATGAAAGAACAAATACATTACACTGAAAACATTTAGTAAATTTTCAATTTATTTATAGAAAACTTAACACATTTGAAGTCCTAACTTTTTAACACCATACATAAAATTCATGTCAGCATGTCAGTTAACATTCATACATAGATACTCATTTAATATTTTGATTTGTAGCACTCATGTTATTATATTTACATTATCTCAGTTTCCTTATTATTGAGAAAACGCTCATTCTCCAAGATCTCGTTTTTTCCATTATTTGGGTGTGAGTTTGGCCCATATGTGGATGATGATCCACGACTCAATACCCCAACTTCAGGAAGTTATTCCTTAGGTAATTCTGAGTAAAAATATTACATGATTATGGGACAAACTCGGCTTTTACGTGCATATGGGTACGGTAGATTTAAGACGATTTAAATTCAATACTTTTACTTCAACAAGAAGTGAAACTTCATGGTTGTAAATCATAAAATGCGGACTTGGAAAACTGCTGAGTAACACTGTTGTCAAAACAGTTCAAAATGTCCGGAATGAGCTACAGCACGCAGTCTTGCCCGTTACATAATGGGATGTGTAACGTGACGGTGTGTTTGGGTAGGTGTATCGACAGTGCGACGAATTCGGCCCTCACTTCTGTCCACGTTGTATTTCTAAAGGAAAATTTTAATAACACCGCTTGATTAACCAATTTTGTGTACTACACAGTTTATCCCAAATCACACACTAATTTCCACTCCGACGTGTTTCGGCATCTACCGATCTGATCTTCAGAGATTTCAGTCCACTCTGCAGATGTGTTGAGAAGAAAAATTATAGTGGAATGAACTCCCTGAAGATGGCATCAGTAGATGCCGTAACACGTCAGAGTGGAAATTAGTGTGTGATTTAATATACACTATGTAGTGCACAACAGCTGGTTAATCAAGAGGTGTTACAGAACATAATGCACGGTCCGTAGGATATTACGAAGGAAAAAGTTTAATCTAAGCGTGGTCCAGTTTGGGTCATCGCGATGGCCACTTCTACGTAACGCTACGGCCAGTATGTCGTTCAGGTACGTTGTAACTGAAGTGTGCGTCTCGAGTGCACTGACACGTGGTGACGCTCCTTCACGTTGCAAGTACGTTCGTGACCGAGAACGTAGACGTACATTCTCCCATGCCTGGCAGCTCGTGTTACAAAAACTTTGGGTAGGTTGTCTGTAAGCTACCTACGGCGATGAGTGCGGCAATGAACAGACCATCAATTACACCCCACCAAGCGTTAGCGGAAAAATCGATACTGAAATTCGATCCGAAAGTAAAGGTAATTTTTTTTTTGTTTGCCCAGATCATGAAAAATGATCCTCGTTAGTGAATAAGATGTATCGACAGAGGTAGAGGTGAACAACTAACCACAGAACTATTCCTATTCCCTAAACAAGCTCCTGTTTCAAGGCACTACATTTGCTGGTGATGATATGCACAGCTATCTTCGTAGGTCTTTCTCTCCGTTGTTCCGTCCGAAAACACTGAGGCGAGTGGCGATACATTAACCTTTAGACGCCTAATGTCAACTATAGTGGTCGTACCGCACCGCTAACCTCTAAAGTTACATTTTCTATATTTATTCAACAAATATAGGTACTGAATATTTTAAACACGGTATATACTC
>Ga0136643_10003939_pt1 | contig 20236 bp, 7 predicted proteins | sample TergutLab28metaG_FD_96883 | JGI IMG/M metagenome (GOLD analysis project Ga0136643, IMG submission 96883) | Labiotermes labralis P1 segment gut microbial communities from Petit-Saut dam, French Guiana - Lab288 P1 (version 3) (version 3) | ecosystem: Host-associated > Arthropoda: Insects >...
CTCCCCAACTGGGATTTTTTTTATTGTTCTTATATGTTTACATAAGATGGTACATATATGGAGCACATTGCCCTCCTATCGGGTTACCGTTATCGTAAACATGAAATTATGCAAGACTGTTTGGGTACTTGGAAATTGAAGCGGGTAAATGCCTCTTAGGATGATCACTCGGGTGGAAAACCTTAGTACATTCACTACTCGGTTCACTTCCTGGGCCTTGACACATTAGCATTAGTCTGCTAGTATGTGTATCTGAGCCTTCCGCCACTAGCCACAACTAGTACGTGATGTCTAGTACTGTGAGGAAGTTCGCAACTCTTCTATGGCTGCTAGACGATTGGTACATTTTCCATTTAGATCGTCTCAGGAAGTCCATTAGGTCGTATAGCGTCAGGCCTCGTTGGTGGTTTATTCGGAATGTTACAAATCGAGATAACACCCATAGTACCGCACGATGACGTTGCGGAGGCCAGAGGTAGAATTGTGGGATTCGATCCCGGACCGTCCAGCCCATAGTCAGTCGCTATACCGACTGAACTACCCGGTCCACTCTCACATATTATATCTGGCTTAAATATATATGACGTGTTATTCACCCGGAAAGTTTAAGTTATTTCTCATCATAAGCATCTATAATTTTCCTGAACGTACGTTTGCTAAATGAATTTTGTAATAGATATATTTTGTGCTCGCTGAGAAGTATTAACTGACTCTGAATTTGTGATTCACAGCAGCTCCGCCCGTTTAAGCATTACAGTGTGACAAACTGGTGAAACTGAGAAGACAAAGAAACCGTATATACCGATCACAGCAAAATTTAGTGTTGTTTCAGTGTTTTTGATGGAAAACATGGGCATAGAATTAATGTTTCAGAAAATTATGTCTCGGCAATACAATAAGAATTAGCTGCTTAATCTAAGAAATTCACTCCTAATTCTTAATCTATTAGTCACACTATTATCGCTGTGCATTTTAAGAAGCACACAGAGTAGTGGAATAAAAACAAAAACTCAAAATTAGTAAATTAATTTTTTTTCACCTTCTACAATTTTAAACTATTTCTCTTATGGACCTGTGGAGCCTGAAACAATGAATGGACAATGAGCCAGTCAAGAGAGTTACTAGGGCTTCTCGTCATTCTTTTTGATTTCCTAACTTATACTTTAATTTCTTCTCTGAAAAATAATCATCATCCAGTCAGTAAGCCGTAACGGCAGCTTTCATGAAAAGAATTTACAAGTGTAAGTAATAATAAATGTTCCCTTGCCTAGTTTTGTAATCGGATAAACTCACTTCCAAATTTCTTAAAGTGCATTAACAAATAATTAAAACTTTATTATCTGATGTAGAGGAACTCTGTTAAATATTCTATTACCATATATATTTATTTATTTATTTATTTATTCTACCTTTGAATTCTGTATGTTCTAGAGTTATTAAATAGCTAATATGATTTAATAAATCTCGCGTTTCAAAGAAGCCAAGGGGAAAAATTATTTTATAAATTTATTGCATTTCGTACTTTCACATTGAGTGAAAGTACGTGAAATAAATTTGGGCTAAAATATAAATTTACTTTATTCGACAGAGTTTCGTGCCTATATAAATATAAATGTACAGCCAGACAGGCTAAAGAAAATGACAATATCAGGATCTCTTCACTGCTTCCTAACCGCTTTTTATCACTATTGTTGGCCATTTCAATTTAGTGTTCTTGGAAACAAGGTACACTGTTCCATTCGTGAACAGTTTAACAAGAAGCCTTATGTATTTGCAGATTCTGATTCTGGAAGCCTTAGGTAAACCGACTCTTTGAGATACAGAGCTAAAATGGAATAATAAATGTGGAATGGAACTTGATGAAAAGCATGACGAGGATACACACTACATTAACCGAGCTCGCAATGGGTACCACTGGAATACGTGTATGGGTATGAAAATTAGTTGGCAGGTTGCAAAAACTAAGGTAAAATTCTTAAGCAAATAAGCAGTTGTTAAGTTCTCAAGGAGGTTAAGGTCCCACCAGCTAAGTTTGTCTCTTTACCCACGTAACAAAATAATTACCCACACTACACTCTACACTTGTGGCTACAACGCGCAAAGTAAGGCAAAATTATACCCTCTCGAGGGATATTTGAATCAAGAAAATAATAAAAACTTTCTTAATTTCTCACTGCGTTGACCGTATGTAGTAAGACTAATTATGTTATGCGGTGTTGCAAGCTCCCATAACAAATTGTATAGTTGAACAATAAAACAACACTTCATTAAAGTACTATAAAACGCTACACGTTTCGGCTGTAAGAAACAGCCGTCATCAGGCTTTACGTTTTAGAAATATAGAATAGGAAATCATGTAGCTGTAACTGTACATTCAACGGTGAAAACTTACGGACGAATTCTCTCTCTTCCAAGAAATATACCTGATTTCTCTTTTTATGTATACGCCAAAACGTAAAGCGTGATGACGGCTGTACATTTTTAGATTACTAAAATAAATAGTTTTATAGACGGATTGTTTTATTGCATACGTATTTTATTTTCAGAACGTGTTTGTCATACCTTAAAACTTTTTCTAGGATTTCATTAAGGAAAAATAATTAGGACGGAAAGTCAACTCAAGGCCCAGATGAGGTCAGTGTATGTATTCTGAAGTAAAGTGACCCTTAAGGTAAAACAAAGTTAATATTTATTCTATAACGTGTCATAAAGGCACAGAGGAGGGTATTAGATGGGGTTCGTTGGTTAAAGCCATGCTCCAGGTGTTTGACCCATACTGCAAGAGCAGATGTGGAGCTCGGTGTCGGTCTGGACGTATAAGGAAAATCTCACCCACACCGGTGTCCGAACCACGGATTGTCCAGTCCATAGCGAGTCTGAACTTCCAATATTGACTTAAATCTAATTACACGTCCCATTATTTTCTAATGTAATTACATATAACCTGCGACGAGAAGAATGACTACATTTGTGGAATGATTTACATTATGTGCATGTTTAACACGCGGTATCTCACAAACAATGTAGAATATATTTCCTGGAAGAGTAACGTGTCATGTGTGTGAAGAAATAGCATTGTCTTACATAGACTTATATCAGATCTTTATAATGGTAACACATTTTAGACAAATACGCATAAATACACTAGAATATTTAAGGTGTAAGAAATGTGAACATTTACGTCAGGGAGCCAATGTTTCTTAAAGAATTAATTTTCAGGAAATACGCATGATCTTCACACATTCGGGAGTTCATTGCTTAAAACTTCAGCCCTGAAGTATGATAGTCTACATAATGAGATTTATCCTGATTTTTCTTAGTCATATATATAATAAAAAGGTAAAGTGATCCCGTTACAAGCCCGGTGTGGCCGAGAGTGGGTAGAGGTATAGCTCTACTCTTCCATGACCGCGGCACTAAAAGGGGGTGAGTGGTCAGCAGCACGTTTCGGCCGCACTTTAACCCGGGAAAGACCCGGTACCCATTTTACAGGAGGCTGGGTGGGCCCCAGGGCCTTTCTGGACGGGCGGCTTATTTGTTGAGTTATTTCATGGGTTGTATTGCTCTGGTTCGATGTGTGTTGTTGTTACGGTGTGGTTCGGCTGGGGAGGTGTGGTATCTTTAGGCGGGCTAAGGGTACCACACCACCCCAGCCGAACCACAACGTAACACCCACACACGTCGAACCAGAGCAATACAACCCATGAAATAACTCAACAAATAAGTCGCAAGCTTCTGAGGATGGATGCATTAACATCCGAAACATGTTGAGCATTGAATAATGAAATAAAGTAAGTGACATCAAGTTGGTCTATCTTTATTCAACTATCAAGATGATGCACGGTCCAATTAACATAAGACCACTAGGTATGTTTCATTGTTACATCTCCATCACTCCCAAGTTCACACAATGGAAACCCTAAGGGTCTTTTCAGACAGTCTCTTAAGAGTAGCAGGTTTTATAAATTGTGTCGTTGTGACAATTTCAAGTAGAAGGCAACACAGTGGCAAAAGGAACATGGCCGGTGTAAACAAAACAATGAAACAACGACTTTGTCCTCAGGAAGGGGCGTCTTTCCACTGGACACGGAACTGCTCAGCAGAGAAACTTTTTGCTGCACACAATTTCAATATATTTTTTGGAAAACAATTCAGTTTTATCACTTTACTTCCTCCACACTAATTTCATTTTATTTTTAATAGAAATTAATTTAAACAAATTAAATTTAAAATTTAATTTGTTTTAGCCGGAAACAGATTTAAAGAAGCAATTCGTACTGCGGTCTTATAAACCAATTCTTGCATCGTGCAATCTTGGTGATGGACGCCAGAATCTCTAAAGATCATATTGCCTCAATATTTAGTGTCGACACTGAGAGTAAATAAATGATGAGTTTTTTAAAATAGATCATTCAGACGGACAAACAGGAACAGAACATTTCTTTATACGTTCGTTCTTTACACTTTGGATAATAGAGCTGTCCAAACTTAATAACAATGCGTATTACTCATGAGCATTGTTTGCATCTTTCAGCAGGGAAAGCATGAAGTTTGTTCTTGCTTTCCAGTCGTTATATAACTAGTGAGCATTTGTCACACAGTTAATGTAAAAGTCTATTAATATAAAAATATTAATTACTATAATGTAATATTCTCTCAGCGACTGGATACAGGGAGGCAGGACGATAGCAGATACAAGAAATTTATCCAGACATTCTCTGAGGCCTGCTCATTTCTCGTATATGGTCAACACCAGGTTTCCTCTTCCCAGGTGGAAATCCATGTGTCTGTAAATGTGAAGGTTCATTTTTAGGGACGTTGGCAAAATTGCGAAAAGCGACTTTTACCTTCCTCATGTTCGCCCGTCTCTCCGTCGGAATAAGATTGATCGCAGACGCTGCTCAAATGATTACCTGATTTCTTACACAGTGTAGGATAATACCTTCGTACCGACGTTTCTGAGGCTACAGGTTCATCCGAAACGTCGGGACAAACTTACCATCTTAATCTGTCAGGAAGACAAAAGGCTTTAAGCAACTTTTCCCCCAAATTTTGTAAACTTTATCAACAATAAATGTGATTATTGTAATAAATGTGATACTGATTATGATTATGATTATGATTATGATAACGTTGATGATGACGATGACGATGACGATGACGACGACGACTACGACGACGAGGGATGACGATGATGATGATGGCGATAACACTCTGCAAATAACCAACAAGCCGAAGCTGGTGGTTTTAGCAGCTAGCAAGTACACTGTTCCTGGAAAGATCATACAGTGTTTCAACTCTGTTTTACAGTAGGATTGTGATTGACGTCACAAAATTAGTCTAATGGCACAGTCACCTAACGCAAATCCTCTCAACCTCACTCTTATGGACAAGGAGCATTTGTTTCAAAGTTTGAAGTACCCATCATATTTCATTTGCAGTGCTTAATGATATGAGAGGAACGCATGCTTTGGAGACTGAATGACAATGGAAAGTTTAACTAACGTAAACTAGAGTGTGGAAAATGCGTACATAGTTACCTTCGTGTAATGTAGGTTTCTATTTTCATCGCTATTTTTCATTTATTTTGATTGCCGTCATTCAGTTCTTACCATATTTTTGTGGTAACGAATAGAGTTAAGGTATAACAACGTATTTAGTTTAGAAGAGAAGAACCAAGTTAATAATGAGAATCTTAAGTGGATGCAGCCGTTGTCTATCTTTACTTAGCTCAAATATATTAAAAATATAAGATACAGTAGCACTCATAAGAAGTCAATAGAAAGGACAGAGAAAGCACTAATTTCGTAGGTTAGAATTAACTTCCATTTAGTTAGATTATTTAATAAAGATTATGGAAAACATTTTCATGAGATACTGAACCCTTTAAAGACGAAGCGCAGACTGTTTTATTGAAAGACCCACTTCGTACTGCGCAGTAAACACTTTCCATCTCGGTTCTAAATCCAGTCAGTTTATGTTACATTGGGCAAAAGTCGCCGTTGGTTCTGAGATAAATACAAAACACATAAATAGAGTGCGAGCAGAGTGTACAATTCATGAAAGTTAAACCTGTTGGTGCACATACACAGTAGGCTTTAAAAGTTTGTTATTGCGTGGGAGTGTGGGTGCTTCTTACTTTTGTCGAAATTCATTCGCTTGCAATTTTTTACGCCTTGAGAAATATTCATTGAATATTTCTATAGGAAATACAGGACTCCTGAAAATTTGGATTTGTGAATTGAAGGAGTGTATGGAGGGAGCCTGGGTGTTGCTGTCATCCGTTATGTTGTAAAGATAAAGTACAATTTACATTACTTCATTCTTTAGCCAGAAAACAAAAGATTAATTGTAAAGCAATCGACTGGACGACCGAGGAATGGCGATTTCATTTTCGGCAAAGGTTCTAGAAATTTTCTCTCCTCAAAAATCTCCAGACCTGCTCTGAAACCCACCAATTCTCCTGTTTGAAGATTACTGGAGTCTCTTCCCAAACAAACAATGTAACCGGGCGGTGAAACTTCCTATTCAACACCACCCAGCTCTGAAATTTACCTCAAATCTCCTATACGTCTTGGAGGCATGGTGATGCATTATGCGTTTATTAATTATGTCTTTTTAGTTTAGGATATACTGCAAAATGAACCTGCAGGCTAGAGAATTTTTCAGTAACAGAGAAGCTATTATGGTAGGTGGTGCAGGTAATGGAGTTATTCTAAAATGTTAGGGTATTCGCCACCTCGTATTTAAGAACCTTTTAAAATTTATGCCTGGATGCTGACCCCTTACGTAGATTATGGGAGAAGGCGAGAGATCTTAATTCTTGAGATAACACAGTGTGTTTAAGTGGCCCCATCATGTAACGAACAACGGTTACGTGAAGGGACACCGTGTACAATATTGTAAAAATAAATAAATTCGTTCACCGAAAGTGGAAAGTGTATTCCAATCTTTCTTACGCTAAGATGCTAGCTGAAGTGTAACACATGATGGTGTTAACAGTGACTTACATTCATTTGGCACTTCTGCAATGGATATTTACTTTTCGTTTTACATGATTTTATTAGAATTACGAGATATGTAATGTTTATTTTAGTGTATTTATGTCCATGACTTTTTTACGCTTGGTAGTGGGGAAAATACTTGTGTAGGTAGAAGATATATCCTCTTTATAAGCCGATTATCGCTAATCAGTTTTAGGATTTTCTCTCTTTTTTCTTCAGCCGGCTTAGTCCGGTGAAATAAAACTTTATGTACATTCGAAGTGGGACTTCTCCTTCCGAGCAGGAATTATATGGACGTTTCTTATCCAATGCTCGTCCTACATTCTTTGCTGAACCCATTTTTCTACATTCAAACACCTTAGTACTATTATGTGATGATAAATCACGGAGCTCCTCGTTAGTTTCATAAATATTCATCTTTCACTCTTCGGTGTCTGTAGTCCTCTGCTATTTGCATTGTCTTGTGTTGTCTTCAATCTTTGATGGTTTTATTATGCTCTGCTCAACACCATACTCTCCCATTTGAATCGTGTATCACTGTACCGCAAGATGCATACTTTGTTACAGAGATTTCTTATTATGGCAGTTGTCAAAAACTTTCATGTTTCGTCTCTGTTCTTTAGTTTGGATTTTTGGAGGCAGGAATATAAGTTGAAATACTGGTAACAATATAACACTACCCTGCCACACCTGTCCCTTTTTCTATACTCCTCACTAAGTCAGAAACACTCGGCTTGAAGTTCTGGGTTCCACAATGTCTATCCTCTACTGACAACATTTTCTTTTTAGATCTTGTTTGTGAAAGCTCGCAAATGTTAGTCCTATTTTTTACGCCAGTTAGACTATAGACGCCTTTAAATCATCTATAAAAAGTGACTATGTTTTTCGGTGGCCACCGACCTAGGTTTTTCCAAACAGAAATTTTCGGAACTCGAATCCCTTGCCGAATCGTTGATGCCACAAACAAAGCAAAGTAAAGGTAATATTCTTATTCTAATTCTTCAGTCTTTTGATTCGTTGGCAGCTTTCCTTCTGGAATTGTTGCAATCCGTTTTTTTAATTGCTGTATAATTGCCAGCTCCTCTGTTTTTGGCGACTCGCTTTAAGTACTGTAGTCGAGGATTTCCGACGGCCTTTTTCCGGATATTGATTCTTCAAGGATGTTTACTGCAAGGTAATATTAGTCTCGTGAAAGTCATGAAGGCTCCAGATACAGAAATTTCGGAACCCAATGGATGAGAAATTTATTTTACACCGAAAATATGTCCTGACACGGTAACCAAAAAAAATTTCCCTACTTTTTTCATACGCACTACTTCCTTTTGCCTGCACTTTGCTTGAGCAACTGACCTTTCCTGGCTGGTAGAGGATAAGATGAGAGACAATATTTAGCTATATTTCAGCGACATTTCTTTGTTCTTCTTACTTTCAGCTCATAATTTTATTGAATTTCATTCAAATTCTCCAAGTTTTATATTAATAATTTTTCCAATAACAAAATTGAAGTGAGTGCAGTCATAAGAGTATTCTTTTCAAATTAGCCCAAAATGCAATTTAATATTCACAATTTTCTTTCTAACTAATATACTCGTAGTAAACAATGTCGGATAATCATTAAAATTTCATTGCCATAGGTGATGGCATCTTCCACAATGTCTATGGACTAATTCTGAAGTTATTACAACTCTTCTGGGAGCAGCTGCATGAAACTAGCTTTGTTGAAGCAGACACGCCAAGCTCCATGTTGCTTTACCGCGACAATAATACAAAATTTTTATATTTTGCTGACAGTGCATTTTAGTATAATCTTAGTAATTGGCTAACTTAATGCACAACTTCTTGTTTTATAATAAGTTTATTATATTCCTCTACATGTTTCGAGCACTATGTGCTCATCATCAGGAGGTCAAAATTGTATTATGCAGCATCTGGTATCATCACACCTGTAGGTGGCCGTTCTGTGCACCAGACGGCCACCTACAGGTGTGATGATACCAGATGCTGCATAATACAATTTTGACCTCCTGATGGTGAGCACATAGTGCTCGAAACATGTAGAGGAATATAATAAACTTATTATAAAATAAGAAGTTGTGCATTAAGTTGGTCAATTACTAAGATAATAATGGAAATATTTACTATCTTTTTTATCCCAATTCACCTTTTGCTTCAGCTTATTTTTCTATTGACACAAATGTTTCTGTTACTATAAGCACCAAGAATAAAACGTGATCTTTTGAACACAGCTGTGTTTTAAGCCCTGTTATTTTTAGCTATTAAAGGCCTAAACCTCTGAAAAAATAACTTGATAAATCCAGTGGTTTATCAAGATTTAGTAAGAAACTATTCTCCGACATTCCTGTAGAGTTACAGTTAACCTACTGACACAAGACTCCACTACTTGCTTTGGAAAATCTAATGGAGCTATAGATACATATTTCATAAATTCGGCACTCTGTGTAGGAATTTTGAATCACGCTCCGACCGTTATATTCCTGGGAAGAAAGTCTCCTGTGGGCATATAGAATAGAAAGCTGAGTGGGTCTAATAGATAGTATAGATTCCGTGGCAAATGAAAGATCTCTGCTCGTGCAGGGAAAGGTATTTAGACTTCTCTGTCGCCCCTGTGCAGTCCAGTCACTATTATGACTGAGCTAAATACTAGTTTTTAAAGGTTATCTTTCCGAAAATATTTCATGAAATGGAAGCAACGTCGATGAATGCACAAGTCTGTCCGTACTTTAAGTTTTGTCGTCTACTCCGTACTTAAATTTCGAAACAGCGTGCTGTCTATAAGGTTTTGGACCTTCGTGCCTTACTAGATGGTTGACACAGCGTAATTCGTGGATGACTTAGATATTTTTTATGTTTACGCCCGTTTTATTTTGTCATCAACCAATTGTACCATTCGGTAAACATACATGAAATTTTAATCATTTAATTAGCACACCAACTAATGCAAATACACAAAATTTTTTACATTAAAACATTTAAAATCGCTCCAACGTGTTTCGATCCTAAGATCATCTTCAGGGTGCTACAATGTTCCTTGCTAAAGTCACATTATTAAAAACACTCATTGATATTCATTCAGTGCTGTGGCAGTATGTCTGTATTATAAAATATATTAGATTGTTAAACCAATATAGTAAGACATATTGTCAAAATAATATAGCAAAAATTGAATTTTGTACGCAAATGATTAGGCTATCTGGATTGGAGCAAGGTTTGTGCTTACCGTATCGTGTAGTCGTACGCCACTGTGAATGCACCTGACTGTGTGTGTCGTGTGTTATGCTGCATGAGACTGGCGGCGTACGTCTGCACAATACGGTAAACATACACCTTGCTCCAATCCAGATAGCCTAATTATTTGCGTACAAAATTCAGTTCTTGCTATATTATTTTGACAATCTATCTTACTATATTGGTTTAACAATCTAATTTAAAAATATATTTTATATTACAGACATGCTGCCACAGCACCGAATTAATATCAGTGAGTGTTTTTAATAATGTGATTTTAGCAAGGAACATTGTAGATCCCTGAAGATGATCTTAGGATCGAAACATGTTGGAACGATTTTAAATATTGTAATGAAAAAAAAAATTATGTTTGTGCATTAGTTGGTGTGCTAATTAAATGACTCTACGAAATGCACGGTGCAACGATGAAGACATGAATTTTTAAGTTTACGAACAGGATAGTGGGGTCTGAATGGTGCAGTCGGCATAGCGACTCGCTACGGACTGGACGGCCCGGGGATCGAATTCCGATGGGGGCGAGATTTTTCACACCCGTCTAGACCGACCCTGGGGTCCACCCAACCTTCTACACCAAGGGTGCCGGGTCCTTCCCGGTTGTAAAACGATGGGGGCGTGACGTTGACCACCCATCCCATATAAAGCCGAGGTTAAGGGAAAAGTAGAGCTTACCTGTACTCCCCCTCTGGGCTTTCGTGGCCTGTTCTAGGGTGAACTTCACCTTTTACCTTTATAAATGGGATATAGGTTGGGTGTCAACCGACAACGTAATGAATGTGCGACAAAACACATTTAACTGAAAAATTTCACTGTTGTCATAGGAAATTCAAATGCATATGGACGCTATTGCGTATGGGAGATGGCAACAGAACTTTATAGGTAGTGCATTGAATATGATGGCTGTAATTCCGAGCTTCTTTTTCTTAAAGTTGGTAGGAAATAAAATTTAGTAACGAACTTCAGTATACATTTTACTAATCTGTTAACTGACTTTTGTGTATGTCGTAGGCAATTCCTTCTCAAAAATCGTTTTTTTAATAAAAAAATTTCTAAAGATATGAAAGAATGCCTCAAGCGAAGACCAAGGAATTCTAACATATTTAATGTAATTCCCTTCGCCCTCCCTTGAGGTGACACTGTCGATTTCTACGCTCTTTTCCTATTTACATGCTCTAGGAAGCTTTCTATTCTTATTTACGCATCGCTGATGATATTCTGAACCGCGAAATTTTACTCAACCTCAAACATTAGTAATTAAAACTTTTAAAGTTCTAAGTAAAGACTAAAACAATGTAATTTTTGCTTAGAAAATATTTTCCTTTTTCTACGTGCGAATTATTCAAGGGGCAAAACTGGTTAATAATAATAACATGTTAAATACACAATACTTAAAATTTCACACATAAAGTACCCACAAATAAACTGGTTAATGATAAATATTTCATTGTGCATTCAGAATGGTAAATAATGATAAAGCATCATAGACAGATCCCATAGATTTAGAATTCCTAAAGGATTTAAGTCGCTGAATTGTGAAATGTGCATATTATATTCTAGAAATGTTTATCCTGCACTGAATTTGATTTTATGATTTTCTCGGTACCCGAGTTACTCTCTCGTATTTTCCATTTATTTCGTTATTTTAGTAAGTTCACATTGAACCGGTCCAGTGTTCTTTAAACTCCACATGATTTTGAAATTGACGCACATTTTGTGGTTGATTTGGAGCTGTAACCACATTCGAGACTCTTTGTTTGAAGGGAAAAAGTCATTCACTTTAAGTGCTCTGAAATGTTGCTTGTCCTCCTTTCATGAAAAATTTAATATTCCTACCCTTTTTATTTGAAATCTCTTTGCTCTTTCCACATCATTTCCCAAACGCTTCACTTGTTAAAGCACACAGATTGCCATATTCTAGGTACAGTTTGCCTTCACATTCATGTCAAAGAGCACTCGTGAATTTTGAAGTTACTGAGTTATTCTTTATACCTCAAAAAATGTGCTTTGGGAAAGAGAGCTGGACAAATTTAGAACTCTTTTTTAACTTCGTTACCCAGAAGATTAAGGCACTATTGCACTTCGGAAAATCTTGATCTAAAATGATTTGTAATACGTAAAGTTTCCTAGGCCTAAATAATTAAATGATGATCCATTACATCATTAAATATAGTCACGAGTTTATGTGTTCTTTCGCAGTAAAAGTCTGCCAGTCTGATATGCATTAATAATTTGTTCCCGATAATATTTTAAACATTTTTGTATAATGGTATGTATTTGGCAAAGGAAAAGTGATCAGTCTTTAAAATGTAAACTTCTGCACTTTATCCACATATTTTGCTAATATATTATTTATAATAGGCATAAGTAAGTGAGATGTTCAACATTTGCTAAAGGGTTCTAAATTCATAATATCTTAGTCACATAAACACGATTCTTCCTGAGAGTGTTTAATGAGAAAGATGTTCTAAAATATTCATACGAAAACATTACTAATCAGAAGATTATCACATTAATTAAATAATTGTTACCAATATGGTGACAGGAATGTTAATGATAGAGGCGTTTGAAAGGGGAAAATGAAATTTCTCTAGCTTGTTTATGGTTTTGACTTTTGCTACCAGCGCAGAGTTTGCCAAGTCACTTAACTTTAGTAGTCTTGTGTCTATTAAAAGTTTTAAGCCCTGTTACCAGCACAGAGCTTTCCAAGTAACTTTCATTTTTATTGCTTCGTGTTATTTGCATGTTTTGTCTCTTGTTTCGAGCACAGTCCTTTTCAATTAAATTTAGCTTGTGTTTCCTCACGTAGTTTGGATATTCTGAAGTTTGTAAACAAAAAATACATCGCCAAGGCACTTTAATTTTCACTAATGTCATTTACACGTTTTGGCGTTTGTTGCCAGCACTAAACTTGCCAAGTCACTTCAATTCGTATCGTCTGATGTCACGTGACGCCCTTACGTCCACATCCAAAACGTATAACCGTGTTTTATTTATTTTATCTGCAAAACACCTGGGAGTCTGATGACATACTCGTATTCCCTTCAACCCAGCATCATTTCGACAGATTCACACACAAACTGTTGTGTAAACAATATCGCAATTTTGTTACTGTGTTCAAAGAAGAGCTTCGAAATTTTTTCGTGTGTTCTCTTTTTTATTTCTGTGTGGGCGTTTATAAAAACATGTAAACATGTTTATTTATTTTTACGCATTTTAAAAACATGTAAACAGCCGCGCCCCACGTACTCACACATGCACACTTCTAGATTCATAAAAACACACCGTTAAATATTACCTGAAGTGTTACCCATACGATATTATCAGAGAAGAATGGGTATTGGCAGCAGCGAAAAAGTACGTTACGAAGATACCCTAAAATGATAAATGTCACTGCCTTGGACAGCAATAAGACAAATATTTCCGTTATGCGAGAGACAAGAAAAGGTTTTAAGGTTGAAAAACAAAAAACGCAAAGAGGCTCAACAAATACGGGAGAATGACCAACAAAATGCACACTTTTTCTCATTAATTTATTCCAATTTGTTTGCTGAACATCTAATTTTTAATTTTTTCTCTCTGTCTTATTCACGATACCACCTAGTCTTTGGAGACTAACTAGGTACTAAACATTTAATTACCCCAAAACATTGTAGGCCTAAGTAAATAAATGGATGTGTCTCAATATAAATGTATGTATTTCGAACAAAAATTATCCACTGCTTCCAACCTTCCAGAAGTGTTAGTTACAAAGGCAATATTACCTCAGATTAAAGCAAACGTAAGCTACTGCTTTTTTTTGGAAAATGTGAACAATGTCCATGCGTATGCATCTGATGAACATGAATATTTCTTTAGAAAATATGTAAAGAGGCAGTAAAAATTCTGTAGTACGTCTTGCTCTAAAATATTCTTAGGAAAAGTGTTGTATAAAAGGTCCATAATCTATAATTTGTAAGTAGCATCATGAAAAAATTTGTTTCGTTGTGTGATCAGCTGATAAGAGGCATTCAGAACAGGTCAGTGCTCAAACTTTTCCACTTTAATTTAAAGAGGACAAAGCTCTGCCATTTACAAAAACTACGAATAAATTGCAGGTTTTACCTATCTGAAAGTTAAGACTTGTTTATCCGCATGCTGAATTTATGGAGTTATTACGATATTAAATCAAACCTGAACCACATGTATAATCTAATCTCGACGATTAGTGCCCATTTACGTGATAAGTTAAACATTCTCATGCTTCAGAAACCCCTTGAAATGGATAAATGAAGCCTTACAAATTGCTAGGAGAGCAGCATGAACTAATATTCACTCCGTTGATAGAACGCGTTCAAATTTCGGTCGTATTTGCATTTCATTCCGTACTTGTAAATCATCGGGTGAATAGAAATTTGTTCTATGATTCCAACGCGATAAAATAGTAACTGGTTTCTGAACTCGCAATATGTCACACTGCATATCAACCGAACTAAACATATTCTGTATCTGACACGCGCTATTTGAAATTGTTTGTGTTCTGAAACCTGTTAAAGACATTGCTTTTGTGCAGCAAGAATAAGGAGTGCATGCATTATTAATATTCATAATTGATAGGGTTGAATTATCCTGTCTAATGTTCGTCTTAATGTGGAATATGTCTGAAATAGTGTTCTTTCTCGGATTGTACTTACCTATTCCTTGCTCTGAGTTAGTTTATTTCGATGCAGGCTAATACTATGACATGGATAATAGTTTACCTTATATTGTTACGACACTTCAGGAAAATTAGTGCATGTTACGACGGTCGAACAGAAAGTAAGTGTTCATTTGTAATAATTTAGTAACAAAGACCTACACTAATATTTTATCTTATTCGTATCGACGAAATTCGCGGCCGATATACTATCGTGTCTTCGAAGTGCTGAAATAAAATATTGGCGCCAACGGTGTTACAGGTGATCGCGATGGGGAAACTGTTGTGACAGGCTGTGGCTGGTAACAGAGGAAACGGAAATCCGTCAACTAGAAATGGAAAAGGTGGTGTAGCCGAACATTATTAGTACAACAGAGCGATTGCTGGCGTCAGTAGAGGGCAGTTCGGTGGAATACCTCTTAAATTTACACTGTCAGCTTCTAGAAACCGTTGGTGATAAGCAGTAGGGGTTGCTTACAGAGAGCTTTAAATGGGAAAAACGGTTAGCAGCGAGTAACGGAATTGGACAACTAACGTTGGCAGTCCAGTAAGAGAGCGATACAAGTAAGGTGGTGAGTAGTATGATAACCTAAAACAACAGGTTACAAGGTCGGGAATGAAGAGACTGTTGGTTGTCCCTTAGTTAGGACATGATTTTTATTTGATTAACTGAACAAGCTCAGACGTTGCACCTCAGATACAAATAAACTAATAAATAAATAACGAAGACTGTGTGTGATTCGATTAAACACGCCCGTATCACGCAAGATGTTTCATCTACCGCAACGAGCAAGTCAGGGCAGACGAGGTACAAAAGAGTGATCGTGTAGAGTGGACCGCGCATTATGACGTATGTCTCATCTGTGGAGACGACTGGGTGGTAAACTAGAGAGATAACAGTGCAAAGAAATCTGAGTTTGTTTCATTACAACTCCAAATAAAGAAATCAAGATGTATGAACTTCAAATATATTTATGACCTGGTCTGATATTGTAAAACAGATGTACGGTGGTGCCTGTTTATATGTGAGGAGAAATATACGCTCTATCCTGTCATGTACTGTGCGCTGACGACATCTTCTAATACCAATGTAAAAGGTAAATCAAGAGAAGGAATGAAAGAAAATTATCTTCTATTTTAGAGCTTCCAATACCAAAGCAGATTATAAAGGAGTAACCGAGTTCATATAATTTGGTACGCTAATCAGTAATGAAAATAGCGTGGAAAAAGAAATACAAAGACGTATTTTGGCCAGCAATAGAACTTATTTTGCCGCTATAAGTCTCTTCAGGAGTCGACTTTTATCCAGAGCTACTAAAATTATATTATATTAGACACTAATTAGACCGGCAGTGTCGTATGGAGCGGAAGCATGGACGTTGAAGAAGAAAGAAGAACAAACTGTGCTAATTTTTGAAAGGAAAGTATTTAGAAGAATATATGGTCCTAAATATGAAAACGGGGAACGGAAAAGTTGGACGAATCGAGAACTAGATGAGATGAGCAAAGGAGAAAGTATAGTAAAATGGATAAAAGGGCAAAAAATAAGCTGGTTAGGTCACCTAGAGAGAATGCAGGAGGATAGGATGCCCAAAAAGATCTTCACTCAAAAACTGGAATGGACGAGAAGAAGAGGAAGACCCAGGAAAAGATGGAAAGAGAAAGTAGAAAGAGATCTTCAAATGCTGGGTGTGAGAAAATGGAGAGAGTTTGTGGCAGCTAGGAGAAAATGGAAGGATATTGTTCGACAGGCCAAAGTTTGCAGTGGGCTGTAGTGCCAATGGAAGAAGAAGAAGACGACGAAGAAGAATATCATAGCAGAGGATGCTGTGATTTTTGAAGACCAAAGAAAGATGTAAAGAACCAGAATATCTTCAGGAGGAACAAACCTAAACGGACCTAAATCCTAACTATACATGATGATGATGATGATGATGATCATAATGATTACGACGATAATGTTGGTGATAATGATGACTTTTTTTCCTTGCCAGATAATACTAGTGTGATAATTTAAAGCGAATGAATGGCTCAGATATTCAAAATACCTGCGATATATGTGACATGCATACAGAACGCTTTGGAAGATAATGTTGTGGAAAGTAAAGTGGATTTTAAAGAAACAGATTGTGGTAGAGTAGATTGGACTCTTTGATTCAGCATGCGTTCTAGCAGTAGGCTCCTATGAAGGCAGTAATTAATGTTTGGTTTGCAAATGAAGCGAGGAATTTCATGATTGGCTGTGTGGCTAAGAGCTTCTTCGGAAGGATTTGTTCCATACAGTATGTACATAAACTCTGGGATACCGTAGGACACAGAGACTGTTTGTTATTCGAAAGATGGTGCGTTAATATAATACGCAGCTACTCCCCTGGCTAGTGTCGACTGTTCATCCAAACCCATCGATTGCACCGAGCTTCAAGAACCTCTCGCGGGTTTCGGAAAGCAGTTTCTCACTTCAGTGGCCACAGAAATTCACAGGAATTTCCGATAGTTTCCAGGCTTCGCTGTGGGTTTTTAATAAAATGTAAATTAAATTCTCCTTTAAGCTCGAACAAAATGAAAGCTACTGAATTGCTTAGGTAGTTATGTTCACTATATCACATATTTCTCTCCCTATCTCTCATTGTTTCCAAAATTTCATACAGATAACCTTTTACACGTTTTCTTTTCTTCCATACGGCACTGATATTGCTTTCCGATATTGTATTACTGACAGAAGAATTCTACAAAATAAGGCAGACGTTAGGTAATGCTTTTATTAACATAAGGCGATAAATATACTCATGCAAGAGAAATTTCAGGTATTGTATTCAAATATTATTGGTAATCGATATTAACGGAATTGATTATAGACTAAGTGCTACATTTGGAATTCTGACGCACGAAAATTATATACAAAAAATTCAGTTTATATTTTGCAAATGACGCAGCCCATTTCCATTACACAGACCACTCATTTAATGTTCTGTATGAAAATAATCGCTGTGAAACTCATGGAGCAATATCACTCTGTGGCAAAATAAAAAATATCTTAATGCTACAGCAGCTGGTATACGTGGTGACGATGTGCTGTGACCAGTAAAATCATTCACGCAAAAAATCAGTAAATTAAAAAAATATATTTAAAAACTTGTGTCGTTTGTCAGTCTGTAAAATTCTAAGTTTTAGAGCTTGTTTTCGGGCTACGTTAATTGTTAATCTCAAGAGGTCTTATTGAAATTATATTTATATTAATAGATTAGACGTTCAATGTCGATTATTTTACGTAGTACGAGCGTCTGTGCCTTTAATGATGGCATTCAGACACGCATTCAATTTATGCAAGACACCATCCGTTCTCTCTAAATAAGACGAAATTTCAGTCATTGTGTCTATAAGAAATAAATAATACACAGATATAACTTACCTCTAGCTTTGGATTGAACTGACTCTTTGCAGTTTAAAATGTCATGTAATTAATTACAAATATTTGCGTCATCGTGAATATATTAATAGACAGTATAACACTGGATGGGGCTTCTGATTGCAAGTGACTGGTAAGGACAGTTAATGTAATGTACTTCCTCCTTAAATCAGCAATTTTCTGCACAAATTTCCAAACAAGCATGTGTGTAGGGTTGAAACTTTTTTCAACACACTGTCTCAGGTTAGTACTATGCAATATGAGTCCAATATATTTAAGCTTTTAAAATTGAAGTAATTCTTTCGTATATTGGATGTGTTACATACTGTAGGAGAAGGTATGTAGTCAAACACAACTTGTGTTTGACTACATACCTTCTCCTAGTTTCACACACACAACGGGGATAACACACTTCCTAGAGTTACATACTGTGTTCAAGATAAACATTAAGGGTTATTTAGGTCCTCATGAAATCTAGACTTTAAAGGCTAGATTAAATGGGGAACTATCCATGTAACACATAGCGCTTAATACGAGTACAGCCAGGTTTAAAAGATTAAACCTTATCTTACCAAGAGTGTAGTTTAATTTCACATGTTTTTTACAATTTACAATCACTTTTGCCGAATACAGAATTTACCACTTGGTCTTCGTACTGATAGCAAAATATGTTCTCTCTGAGGCATAACCCGGATCACTATACGTAAAACGGAATTAGCTATAGATGAATTAAACTGAGCGGAAATCAAAATATATCAATAAATTTTGGAAGCAGATATTTCATGGTAAACCAGCCGAAAGAGAACAAACAGAATTTAAGAATGAATTGGTGCTTTTCGAATTTGACGTAAACATCCTTTGTTTTCATAAAACTACTTTGTTGATTTACGTGAAACTACCTTTAGATCTTCCCGTTAAGACAATTAATGTAATTCAGTAAATAAAACTTTAAAATCAGCGAGTAGAACTAAATACATTAAGTATAAAAAGGTAAAGGTAAAGTGATCCCGTTACAGGTCCGCTGTGGTCCAGACGGTGGGTAGAGGTATAGCTCTACTCCTGCATGACCGCGGCACTAGAAGGCGGTGAGTGGTCAGCAGCACGCCCCGGCCGCACTTTACCCTCGGGAAACACACGGTACCCATTTTACAGGAAAATTCAGTAGGTAAAACTTTAAATTCATTGGGTAAAACTTTAAACTCTGTAGGTAAAACTTTAAATTCCGTAAGTAAAACTTGAAATTCTGCAGGTAAATCTTTAAATTCATTAGGTAAAACCTTGAATTCAATAGTTTACTTACTTACTTCATGGTGCAGAGTCCTTTTTGAGAAACTAACTGGCTTGCAGCTAGTCAAGAAATTCCCCGCATTTCACGGAACCTGAAGGTTCACTACCGCACTCACAAGCATCCGCCACTTGTCTATCCTGGGCCAGTCCAATCCAGTACATATACCCACATCCCACCTCCTGTAGATCCATCATAATATTATCCACTCATCTACGCCTACGTCTCCCCAGTGGTCTCTTTCCCTCCGGTTTCCCCACCAAGACCCTATACACCTCCCTCTCCTCACTCGCACGCGCTACATGCTCAGCCCATCTCATTCTTCTCGATTTTATCACCCGTACAATATTGGGTGAGGAGTACAAATCATTCAGCTCCTCGTTATGCAATCTCCTCCATTCCCCCGTTATCTCGTCCCTCCTAGGTCCAAATATTCTCCTCAACACCATGTTCTCAAACACCCTCAGCTTCCTTTCCTCCCACAATATCAGCGACCAAGTTTCACACCCATACAAAACAACAGGCAAAATTATAATTCTATATATCTTGATCTTTAAATTTTTGGATAGCAACCTGGAAGACAAAAGGTTCTGCACCGAATGATA
>Ga0136643_10003940_pt1 | contig 20230 bp, 11 predicted proteins | sample TergutLab28metaG_FD_96883 | JGI IMG/M metagenome (GOLD analysis project Ga0136643, IMG submission 96883) | Labiotermes labralis P1 segment gut microbial communities from Petit-Saut dam, French Guiana - Lab288 P1 (version 3) (version 3) | ecosystem: Host-associated > Arthropoda: Insects >...
ATCTTCTTCTTCTCCTCCTCCTTCTTCTTCTTTTCCTTCTTCTTCTTTTTTGTGTTTACATTTTGGAGAGGGATTATGTTAGTGACCATGTTTTAAGTTTATTCTGTAGAGTTGTATACTATCTTACATTGGTAAACCATTTTTTTACTTTTGTTATCAGAAAATGCTGGAATGAGCTTTATGTCTTATAAAGTTTGTTTCGCTTTATTCAGACATAATGATTCACATTTGACTGTGACGCCCCTGTTTGTCAGATGAGCGTTGAAAATTGTAAAATGTCCTGTTGTAAATTATTATAATGATGACTGCTGCTGTTCACATTGCAGATCGCCAACTCACAGAACAGAGTGTTTCTGAGTGGAAGCAGCCTGATGCTTAACATCAATGAACCAACATTTGACGATCTGAGTGAAAAGTTGAAAAGTAAGAAGTGAACAGCTGTCAGTAGTAGCTAGACTGTAGAGGCATATTAGAAGTGTTCCGGCAACTAGAAAATAATGTCATCTGCAAAGTCCACAAGCCTGTAGTATGGACCGTACATACCATATTTTCTGCCTCATACGGCACTTTTTTCTTGAAAAACTCCCCCAGAAATCAGTAAGCATCTTAATGCCAGAAGTTCAAATTATAGAGAGGACTTCAACCGCCCTTGCTGATTGTAGGGTGTGTTGTATCACTTGTAGCATCTTTTGAGATGGAAAATAAATTAATTCTGCTATAGCAGTTGCCCACATTGCTGTAGCTTGATGTATCATTGATTCCATTACCAACATCTGCTTGTTGAGGTTTGAGATTCTCATGCCAATGAATGTTGTATGGTGTTCTGGGATGTGACACCATGCAGTGTAGTAGGCAGATATCAGAGTTTCAGAGGCTCATTTTGCATGCATTGTCAGGGTACAAGAAGGGGTGTTCTGCCTTGAAGATTGAGGCATCAGGTTCATTTGAAATGTTGGTACATATCTGTCTGATTACACAGCATCACATTGCAGGAGACCATAAACTTAGCAAGTGAATGCTTTGCTGCATTGACACTTCTCAGAAAGATTACTTTTTCATTCCCATTTGAGTTCTTGCTGTTTGACGCAAAACAGTTTGATGTATTGTGAAACCACCTGATAAGATTTGTGGGCCTTCGTATTGTGGTCTCAGTTATGGCACCTTGTAGTCTGGCTAGTGGTTACTGATGTTTCAGACAAATGTACCGCTGTAACTTCCAGGGTAGAGGTACCTCCTACCAGGCTATGTGGTCTTGTAACCAAGAAGAACACATGAATGCCCACCACTGTGGAAACCTCAAATCTCATTTGTGGGCTTTGCAAGAATGACAGCAGTGCCTTGGTAGCAGAGACAGCTTAGTGTCTGTTGCCTCGTGATAGGAATTAAGTTGGTGGGCAGAGTGAAAGGTGCATTTGCACTTGAATTATATTGGTTTTATGGTGATGTAATGTGCGCAAACGATTGCTGTTGGTTTTGGTGAATGAGAGTGCGTACAATATGTGTGCGTGTCAGCTATGTTGGGATGATGTTTACTACTGTTATCCAGATGTAAAGCAATGTTGAATCTGATACTCCTGTCTCATATCAGTAATTTAAAGAGGGAAGTCACAGAATTCTTTACTTCCCCAGCTTTGTTTCTGCATTCATTTTATAATTTTATAACATTAAAATTTTTGTGTTTTTGAAATGCTCGCACTTGTTTCCTGTTACACACTTAAACACTCTGCTTTATTTCATGCAGTACTGGTAACATCTCATGTACAATTTGCAGTGCGCACCTGACATATTGTGCATTACTGTGTTACCTTGCCAGCCTACAGTAAGTGCACATTTCCTGCAGGATAGTAAGTCCTCTAATGTTGGAGTGATGTTCCTGAAAATTTCACTGTAGATTGAAAGAATTTAGCACCGAGGTTCTCTCTCTCTCTCTCTCTCTCTCTCTCTCATGAGCGTTAAGTGAAATACCCAGGAGTCTGGCTGTTGAAGATCCTGCCAGCTGCAAGTGAAGACATCTTTGATTTGAATCTAGGCAGTGTTCATTGTATCTTTGGTCACTAAAATATGTCACTTTTAAAGAAAAACAATGTGTGATGATGAGGTTTGCCAGTGAGGTAAAATGTTGACTCTTGTATTTTCATTGAGTGTGTATTAAGAAGAAAGTATTTCACAAGACAGATTAGAACATGAACTTCATTTAAGATTTCTGAAAACATGGTAACATAGGAGAGGTACAAGAATGTTGGCTGCCGGATGTATGCAGCTCTGAACACAGCTGTGAGCGTTGGATTGCATTGCTGTATCATGGCTTTGTTATAACACTTCTCATTGCTTAGCCAGAGGACACACATATGTGGAACAAATGGCATCTCTTTGTGCATTGCCAAGCACAATTGTAAGTGTTGGATTGCATTAAGGTCCTTTGGCTGTGTTACAGCTGCTCAGATTTTTAGCCAGAAAGCATGCAAATATGAACCAAGGCCACATCACCTTATACAGGAGTCCTGCATTTGATATAATTGTGCCTAATGGACCTGGATTTGTCGACTGTTACGCTTTTGTTTTGTATATGCTGGGAAATAAAGTTTTTGTCGGGGTGATCACTAAAGTTGCTGTGAAATGTTGAGGGGCAGCCACATAAGTGCCCCAGCTACATCCTCTGTCCGCTCCTCACCCTTTTTCTGAAGCTTGAATATATACGTGTGTGGTATTTGTATCACATGGCCATGGTTATTAAACTACACTTTATCAGTATCATCCTATATATTAGGAGTGATTTCATGTGATTGCTGCTGATGTGCTGTTTAAAACTGGGCCCAATTTTAGCTAAGAGCACCTAGGCGGGTGGTTTGATTACAGCCCGCAGTAGACAGTGTGTACTAGTGTACTATTTGTTGCAGATGCATAGCTGCTGCACCTCACGTTTTAATCATTATTTATTATTACTTCTTGTCTTTGTATATCATAGTATACTTGAGTTAGCATTGTATTTCCTCATTGTGGTCAGATTAAACATGCAGTTCACCACAGGTCTGCCCATGTGTACCTGAAAGTTACAAGGGGTGGAACAAAATGCCTCCTTATTTCTTTCTTAGAAACCTTAATTACAATAATAATGAAATGAACATATATATCATGGTCACATCCTTTACAAAGTTCAGATAATTTTTCCACACAGTCTGCTTCATTATCAACACATTTTTTCCACCTTTGCATGAAATGTTGTATGTGGGTCACACAAAATTCTGCTGCCTTATCAGAGTGCTTCATGCACGCTGTGTTTCAGCTTCTTTTTGTCCGCAACATGGTGTCCTCGTAATACATAATTCAGGAGGCCAAAAAGATGGAATTCAGAGGGTGGTATATTAAGACTGTAGGGTGAATGGGGACTTGATTCATCTGTTATTTTGCTTAGTTTTTTTGGTGTTCACAGTCTTACTGTAATGGGAAGTATTTTGAGTGACATTTCTGTTCCATCATTTTAGCTTTGCTGTTGTGCAAGCCTGGGTTTGTGTTTTGTAGCAGAACAGATTTACAGGTTCTGTAGGTGGATTCATGTGTTTTTCATTGCTGCTAATGGCATGTTTGTAACATTCATTGCCATTATGTGTAAAAATTAAGTTCCTGCCTCACAAAGTCCATATGTGCAATAAAGAAACCAACTGGCTAATTCTGTTTAAGGAAGTAATCATTTATTATGAAAATCTTATGCAACACATAAGTAGTCTGTGGCAAAATGCAGAGTTTCTTAATGTTACAGGAGATGGTATGTGTCACATTACCATTGGGCCTTATAACAAGTCACACTAGTGTGTGTGTGTGTTTTTTTTTTTGCCCCCTCCATGTTCAGATGATTGTTTCATTAGTCATCCATCCACATGTATGTTGAATTGTAATGGATCTGTTTGGCTGCATTACTGACCCCTGTAGTATCTGCAAAAGTCCTGGGCTGACTGGCCAAGATAATTTTTCACCTGAACGAGAGTAAGGGTGTTACAGTTTTACTTCGTGACTAATGAGGAACATGAAGTTTTGTTTCCTTTTCAGGAGGGGGCAGAGAGAGACCAACTGGTGGTGGCAGTGGCAGTGGTAGTGGCAGTGATGGATCAGTTGTTATGGACTCTGCTGTATGCACTGCCACAGGCTTGTTTAGACATTAATGTGTTGTAGCTTTGTAGCTTGAGAAGGTGAGGTGAGTGAGGGCATGTTGCGACACCAGTCTGGTGGATGTGGCTCCGATTTATTTTTTTTAACATTACATTGGAATCAGACAAGTAATGTGGAGAATTAAACAGATTAGAGTATTCATCTGTTGGTAACACTGATGGCCAGTGTAACTTCATATCAAAACTGGTAACCACTGTTCAGTATGGGTTACAAGTGCTGAATTTCCATATAAACAAATAATTAAGGTTGTGAGAGGAGTGAAGTATGATTTTTATATGGAGCTACTGACAATACTGATTCTTAATTGTGATTCAGAATCTCATGTACTATGCATGGGTTAGTTCAATTGAAATCAGACAAGTGCGTTACGAATGTCAAATGGTATAACAACACAGTTTTTTACCTTCATCTCTCAGCAGCAGTGCTGTATTGCTGTGGTTCAATATGAGCCTCTTATTTACCAGTTTCTGTGAAAATTGAATTCCTTGTAGGCATGTTGCCACATGTATGAGTACACACTGTTTGCATGCCATATGTTAGAGGAAGTGACTGTCTCCTTCCACAAGTCTCTTGGAAAGTACTGTGCTGTAAAGCATTAGTTTCCTGTTCACAAACCTACAGCAGATCACTTTTTGTATTGTGTTTGGATCCGCAGTAGGACAGGAAACCCTGAATGTATCATAGTTTGGGTAAAGGGATATGATTGACTAGTTGTAGTGCCTCTGGGGTTTGTGAAAGATAGGCAGTTTCACAAAGCCTTGTGCACTTTTTTCTATCCTCAATAGCATTCACTTCATGTTTTTACCAGTTCCTGTTGCCACTGTTCACATATTTTCTTTTGAACTTCTTCTGTCACTTAGGTTCCAAAATGTTTTGTTCAGTCTTCCCTGTGGCTGTTAGTAATCATTTTACTTTTTCAAACTGAAAGCAATCCTGCCATCTGTACATAAAAGTGACCATATTATTTCTGTCCTTAGTATCACAGATTTATCTTGCAGTGTATATACTGTCATATTGTGCCAAAGTGTTAACTCATTAGTAGTCCATGGCATTTTCATCTGTTTCACTCCTTGCACAAGACTGAATGTTGAAGTCATGCACACTTTCATATCAAGATTTTACATGACAAAAACTGTTTGTTGAGCTACACAACAGTTTATACTTCTGGAGTGGGAATGCTGCAATCTGTTTATTTTGTCATTAGGTGCAATTTGCTTCATAATGTAGTATTTATTTTCCTTGTACATTGTTTAAATGTAAGATGTGTAATTCAGAAAAAGTAACTTCACAAATTGGCATGTTTATGAATGAATCCAGTACAGATGTGTCACACATAATGAAGAGCCTGATGATGTGTTGATGAAGATAGGTTTTGCATTTTGCCCATTATTGCATTTGGTATGTTGGTTTGTACCACCCACTGTGACAGTGAAAAAACACTGCATTTTGCCTGTACAGTAATTTTACTTATGATTCATGCATGTTAATGTATCAGTTTCACGTAACTGACCTATGGTATTGTGATGGAATTGACCGTCAGACATTATTATTTTAAAAAAGACAGAGCATCTTTAGTGCTGTCTCTCAGCTGCACTGTGACCAGTAGATCAGACTTCCAATGCTCATCATGAAGTACTGAAAGAAAAGACATCATTTGACCATATTTTCTGTATACTCTGCAAAGTAGACGTTACGCTTCGTAAAGATGATGGCCTAGCTCACACATATGACCACTTACATGACAGAAGGTCATACATGGATAATCCATACACAGTCAGTTGGGATTCCGCTGTACTTGAAGGAAGACCTGCCCCAATACCACTTTTTCAACCACAAATCTGAGATGGATTGAACCCAGTGAAGCTGAGATAGGTGTGGCATGAAGCATGCAACAAGTAGAGGAATGCATTTTATTCTTTGGTACTGAAAGCACAAAACAAGTACAGAATGGAGCTAATGATTGTGTTTCTATTCTTCAGACTGAAGAGGACAGCACTGTGCAGAGGAACTAGAAAATTGAGTTATGGAAACTGTAAAGTTGACTGGCAGTGTTTACATAAGGCAAGGTTTAATAAATTGATGTTATGTTTCTTGTCATGTGAATGCACACAGCATCTCTGTCTGTGTGCATGTTGCATTCATCGCAATGCAACACATTTTGTTCACCAGCAACAGGAATCACAGTCTCTTGCAGCTGTCACATGCTGTCCAATGTTTGGACAAAATCCAGCTACCAAATGTTTCTGCCAGCTTCAGATCACAATCCTGATGACACTCTGTCCAATTAATGCACTTCATTTTACATACATGCTAGGATTTGTATGAGCTAGTATGTATTTCACTGCAGTTACCAGCATCAGGTATTGACAGTCCCCAGATTTCATGACTATTTACATAATCCTGACACTACATTCTGGAACCTCTACACTGTAACATGTTGCGTTCTTCCATTTTGTGAAATATTAGGGCAAGACAATTTCTTTATCCAAGAATAAAGGTTTTTCATACATGTTAAGTAACAAGGTGTATGTTTAGACACACTTTGTGTGTATACTGATGGCAGAAATGTGTGGTAAACCACTCAGTTTAAAACTAAATCTTCTGGAAGTGTTCATGTCTCTTTTGGGTTTAGTAATCTTGCAAGCCTTGATTTGGTATTCTGAATTCATATATCAAAACTGTACAGCAGAATTTATGAGCTGGTGTTATTTAAATCACCAATAGCAAATTGATGCCCACTTCCATCATTTCCCATGGATCAGAGTCTCTGTTCCCTACACATTTCTGTCACAGCACTTCACTCCTATAGATTAACAAAATTCTTGCAGTGCAAGCGTCATTTAAACACTATAAAATATCTAACAAAATTCATACCCACATCTCACAATATGCATTTTGCAACCCAAATTCAAACTAACTACAAACTGAAAACAGCATATCACAATATTTTAGTGACTAGGGTGCTGTCCAAAGTCTCATGTTTGGACCTTTGTTGCAGCATCACAACTGTTAACGGGAATGTATGAGCTCCGAGCTGTTTTGGTAGTTTTACTGCCGAGAAGAAAAGGCTGTGACATGCATTAATCTGAAGTGCAGTGTGTCCTGAGTCACTGCATGTAACAAAGCTAAGAGCCAGCACAGCTCAGTCCATCATGGGATGAAGTGTGAGCTGATAGGGGGGGGGGGGTCAATTCCTGGCAAGGTCAGGGAATTTCCCTTTGCTACCACTGTCTCTTGACCATATTTGGGGACCATGCAACCTATTTTACATCAGACATCTTTGAGTTCTTTGTGAGGGTAAAGCTGTGAAAACAAGCAGCAGACCATTGACAATCTAGTGTAGTGGTTAGGAATATGTGGTGTTCTACCTCCATTCCACATATTTTCATGGCACTTTCCTTCACCATGGAGCTTAAGCAGCTTTAATTTACAGTACAAGGGTTGTATTTAAAACAGAAGCAGGCAAAAGAGTGAAAATGCATCAATTTGTGAAAGTATGTAGTTAGTACTGTGACATTGTGTAGTGTGGTAGGTAGATACATAGCTTCCACTTAATAGACTACATGTTGGCACATCCTGAAGACCACAGTGTGAACTTTCACTGCTGTGACTTGAAAATGTACAATTTCTTAAATGATTTTGTATCTAAAGGCCCAATATGTATATTGATAATACAGCAGATTTGGTATTCCATTTATATCGATTAAAGCATCCTGCACTAGTTGAGTGAAATTGCAGTTATTGTGCTGGTCTGAGTGCTGTGGGCAAGAACTGTATTAAGTTCTTCTTAGGCATCCAAACAAGTGTTGTACCTTCTGCTCAATTTGTTACTAGTGTACTGGTTACCTTTGTGTGTGTGTGTGTATCCGTAAGCCAGTCCGAAGACATGGTCAAGTGAACGTTCAGAGCTGTGCTCACTTATATCTGAGTGACTGAGGTTTTAATCTCAGCTGTGTTGTCTCTAGGAAGGGCTTGGGATCCAACTTCACTACTATCCAGTGAGGTTTGGTATTGCTTGGAATATGAAGTCATTGCCAAGGTTGAGAATGTATGAAGCTACATCTCTACTTCTGTACACCTTCATGGCATGAGGCTGAGTGACACTAGAAGCTAAGTTTAAGCATCATGCTTAGGAGTGTATGTGCCAAGTAGAGTGAAAGCCTGCAGGCACTTTGTCCATTTGTACTAGTCGGTAGATGCCCTGCCAGAAATTGGACCAAAACATTACCATTTGTAAAATATGTGAAAGACACCAAGGGAACACTTTAAGATACCAAGAGGCCTGAACTAATGCAACACTGACATGGCCACTTTGTACACGTATACATCATCTCGTTACATTTTTTGGTCCCTTATATGGTAATAGAAAAGTTTCATAGAAGACATAGTGCATTGTCTAGTTCAGTTTTGGCAACATTACAATGTACAAATAATAACTAACCCTTTGCCTCATTTAAATTTTAGCACTTCCTTTATGAAAAGCATGAATACTTTATGAATCATAAAAGATAACATTATGAAATACATGTCATTTTGTGGAGAAATAAACAAATACTAATGAACAAAATAAACTGTACAGAAATGTTCACCAGCTATAGTGATTTGGTAATATAGAGATGGATTTGACATGCAGCATGAATGGAAAGAAGAATATTAGCTGGGAAACTTTACTCAAATCACTTGAAATACCCGACCATACGTGAGACATTGATAGTTGGGGATCACAGAAAATTAGACTGTTGATGTAACTGGCCTATATGTGGGCTTTTACGATGAGTGTGAAGTTTCTTGGGGGGGGGGTTCAGATAAAGTACAAAATATATCAACTAACTGAAAAATTATTGCTTGTTTACGGAAGATAGGTACTGTTTAGCTTGTTGTGGGGTGGCTGTCGTAGTAGTTGATTGCACATTTCTTGCTAGCTGTAAGTGCTCTTTGTCTGATTTTGGCAGTGGAGCAGGACATCCTTAAATGTCATGCTTCATGATGTTTTCAGATTGCACGATGCCTGTATCTGAACAGACAATTGTCATTTAGTCTGTTTTGGTTCTCAACCTGTGGCAGTTCTTTACCATGCTTCGAGGCTGCCTTGAACCGAAGATTGGCATTTCTGATATCAAATACCTCTGCTGCTTCATTGTTTAACATACTTGTTTGATTTAATTTAATGAATCAGTTTTTTCCAATCTCAGGTTTGAAGGGACTGATAATGTAGCCAGAATTGTTACGGCTTTCCTTCATCCCTTCCAGCAAATTCCTGAAAATGTACTGTGACTGCTTTACACCACATTATTCCCATTTAAAATAATACTGCCATTTGACATGGTGTCACCTGCTGTATGCTAATTAATACTGTGTCTATTTCAATGAGTGACTTTGATTTTGGTTATTGTCCACAAGTTTAAATGTAGTGTTGGTTCTTGCATGGATATAGGTTAGTCATCTCATATACCAACATAAATTAAATTAATCACCAGTTTTTAAATGAAAGGTGGCTTAGAAAGCAAAGGCATCGATTTAGTGATGATCATGAGAAATGTGCGGGGTGTCAGACACAAACTTAGGTGCTTGTGGCAATTTATGCATATTAAGTATGCTCCAATGAAAATTTCTGTGTTATATGGTGTACAAAATCTTCATATGGTCACTTGTTTCTGCAACTGTTCACAAAGTCATTTTGGAATTTGGAACTGCATTGAACTGGTTAAACAATCTCGAGAGTGAAAAGTTTTATAATCACGAAACTTACATGAAAGCGAGTCAACTGGAAATCTTAAAATGATTATTAGCAGCTAATTTGGATCAAAGAAATTTGGTACAACTTTGTCATTTTTCATTGTTGTGCCCATTGCAGTCAATGCACGTCCTCCAGCATTTCACCAATGCCTGAACTACTCATAAAAAAAAAAAAAGATCCCCTGGCTGCATGTGTAGCCACTTTTGCATGCCTCGTGCATATCTTCGTTGGGTTGGACATTCTTTCCAATAAGGGCATCCATGAGTGGTTCAGAGATTTGCTAATCACAACAAGTGAAGTCAGGCAAGTGTGAAGGATTGGGGAGACAGCCAAATGTCCTTGAACTCTTTTGCTGTCATACAGACAATTTGTTGCCTGGCATAGTCATGATGTAGCAAGACACCAGTACTGAGCAGTCCTTGACATTCCAATCTGATAGCTGGTCTCAAATGATTTGTAAGAAGTAATGTAGTTATATAAATTGCAAAATATATAGTCTAACACAACTCAGTTAATTGTTACTATTGGGATTAATGGTATATTTTACAGTATTACTTCTGGCTACATGTTTCGGCTCTATTTGAGCCATCTTCAGGCTGAAGTATTATTTACTTAAGAAGGTGATATATACAGTTCAGAGTATTGTTGTCAATTGTGAGATCTCGCATTACATATTTAAAATATTGTAATTAAAATAATATGCAGTAAAGTAAAAGTGTATTAAAATAATCTTGAATCAATTAAGTATGATTCAGTATATTATTAAGATGTACAGGCGGACCCCCGTATCTGCGGTTTACAGTTTACTGCGGCCTGAAAAAATTAGGAATATTAAAGAAATAAACTGTTCATAAGTTTGAAAATGCGCGCCAAGAGAGAATGGGCCGTAACATGGTGAAATCCAGCAGCCCAAACGCGCACAGTACTTCACCCATCTTCCTTTGTCTCCATACCCACACTTCCCCACAAACTTGCCACCATTCTGCTTCTAGCATTCTTACTGTTCAAATTAGTTGCTGCATTATTGCATTGTTTGTGTTCAGAAAGCAACAAGAAGAATAAGTCGGTGAATACCTACAATAGGCTAAAATATTTTTTAACAATACTTCCTTATTACAGTTTATGTACAGGTACGTAAGTATGATTTTCATTGTAAAATGTCTAACAATAACACATTTTTTCATTGCTTATGCAGTGCTTTGATGGAAAAGCATGATTTTTATTATTCTATCATCCCTTGAAACTGTACTTGATACTGTACAGTACTGTACTTTTTCATTGCTGTATCGTCTCTTGAGGATTAGGCTAAAATGTCAGAATCCCTTACTTTCATATGTACGAGAGAGAGAGAGGAAGTACACTGTAATTGTACAATGTAGTGTACAGTACACTTTATTATTACTTTATTTAATGTTGATAATGTCTTACTGTGCGTAATTTATCAATTAAACTTTACCATATTTATGTATGTTACACAAATATCACGTCATGTAGCGTTCGGTATTATCCGCGGTGTCACATAACTGCAGTAGGTCTTGGAACATATTACCTGCGGATATGGGGGTCCACCTGTACAATGTTAAAATTAAGGATGTTATTGGATTGGAGTATGTATTACCAAGTAATTAATACTTCAGTCTGAAGATGGCTCAAATAAAGACAGCCGAAACATGTAGCTGGCAGTAATAATGTAAAATGTACCATTAATCCTAATAATAGCCATTAATTGAGTTGTGTTTGACTATATATTTTGCAATTTATATACCTACATTACTGTTTGTGGGCCAGGTAGCTCAGTCGGTATAGCGACTGACTACGGGCTGGATGGTCCGGGATCGAATCCCGGCGGGGACGAGATTTTCCGCCCGTCCAGACTGGCCCTGGGGCCCACCCAGCCTCCTGTAAAATGAGTACCGGGTCTTTCCCAGGGGTAAAGTGCGGCCGGGGTGTGCTGCTGACCACTCACCCCCTTCTAGTGCCGCAGTTATGGAAGAGTGGAGCTATACCTCTACCCACCCTCTGGGCCATACTGGGCCTGTAACGGGATTACTTTACCTTTACATTACTGTTTAGCAACATAACTGGGATGTCTCAACTGAAAATGATTCCTAAGAAAATCACATTATGAGGGAATAGTTACTGTTGTTCCCGTGGATGTGTACTGCTCTACAAGTGGGTCTTGGTGATCCCATAACATCATGTCCACTTATCTCACAAATGCCTTTATGCAGAATTTTTTTGGGTTTTCATGAGCAGTATAGGTGTGATTTTCTTTTTGCCCTCTTCATTTAAGACTGGAAGTAGTGGACCCAGCTTTTATCTCCAGTCACTATGCACTCAGGAAGCCCTCACCATTTGTTTTGTATCAACTGAAAAACTACTGGCTGGCATCTACACATCTCCAGTTTAGGAATCGTTTGTCTCAGCACCCACACTTCGTGGAATTGCAACATGTTATGGATGGTATGGTGAGCTGAACCATGGCTGGTGTCCAAAAAGACAGCCCCTTTGGGTACTGTAAAGCAAGATTTCTCCCTCTTGATGTGTTCTGCCTTCACACTTTTAAGATTTTCACTTGACTCACCCTCATACATACGAAACACACAAATTCTTTGTTCGAAGCACCCATTTCCTTTCAAACACCAAGGTGGTATGTCAGCATGTTTGTTCCTAAGGAATGAGTAATTTTGTTTATTGGAGGGTTTTGACAAAGAATGTCTCTACCCTTGCTTTCTGACTCTAGCCACTGATACATGTGCAGACCATTTATATCCATGCAACACAAGACCCATCAAGTGTCTTCTTAACATTATCATATATGCAGAGCCACCACAGTCATATGTTTTTAGCAGCTGCAATCCCCTTTTCTAAATTAAGGCAGTTCAGTACAGCAGCTCCTACAGAGCTGCGGCGAGTCAACATAGATGTCACCAGTGTCCATTTGTTCAGTTTTGGATCATAGCGCTCTACAGAGTTGAGTGATGAGCTCCCATCATTGCCTCCAAGAGCATACAGGCAGCCCTCGATCTCCACAACCTCGTGTGTGGACCTGTATTTCAAGGACAGACATTACCAGTTAGATATGATCTCAGTGAACATATACGAGATTTGAGGTATCTTTACAGCAATGAATATTAACATTATCATCTTCTGATACATGACAGCAGGTATTGGTAAATAAGTATGAACATTTATTTTACATTCAAGATTGAAGGCAGCAGGTTCCTGAAGAACACTGGTATCTACCTAACAGTTGTCATGGTGTCACATCACAGCAAGACAGTAATATTCACGTCACAACAGTTACGTTACCTTCTGGAGTGCATGGATGATATAGGTTCCCAGGCATTTCTCCTGATGTTGAACCGCTCCCCACTTGACATACACATGGTGCCATCATTGCCTCCAATGCAATATAGAGCCCCATCCAGGGGGGCAACACCACAGCTACTACGGCGACTGCTCATGGAAGGCACTGGAAACCATCGTCCCATCCTGGGGTCAAACCGCTCCACGCTTGCCTGGTAGTTAGTGGAGTCAAATCCTCCCAGTGCATAGACACAGTTCTCTGGGACAAGAACAGGTTGACAGGAGAACATTAGTGGCAATAGACTTTTCGGACGGGAGGAAAGCACACACCCAAGTGCATCACAATTTGTACTCTTACTTGATGAACTGAGAGTGAGATAGGCAGGCACATAACATGCATGGGAGAGATGAGAAATATACACAAAGTTTTGATTTGTTAACCTGAAGGGAAATGACCACCAGTGAGAAAGGGAAGATAATGGCAAACTGAACTGGGTCATAAAGAAATGATGAAGGAGCATGGATGACCCAGGATTATACTAGTGGTGAGATGTGAAGACAGTGATGAAACTTGTATGCTTCATGAAGAGCAGAGAGTTTCTTGACTAGATCAGCAACTATGCAGTTTTCAAGGAAACTACTCCATTTAGTTAGTTGCTTGGCATATTTGATCTGCAAAGGGGAGCTGCCATAGTGCTTTCAGTATAGTAATGAGGTCCTTGGCTGGAAGACCCAGGGTATGAATCCCAGTTGGGCCAAGAGATTTTTCTTTTCTCCAAAACATCAAGACTGGCTGTGGGGCCCATCCAGCCCGCTATTAGGTAGGTACTAGGGTGGGGCATGAAGCTGACCACTCACTTCGATCTAGTGCCAAGGCTAGGAATGAGTGGAGCTACAAATATTCTCCCACTGCATGCTTTCATGGCATGGGCTGGGACAGCTTTACTTATATTTGATGTTTGAATCTATGTCATAATGCAAGTTTTTCTATTCGATTACCATGTTATTTTCCTTCTATGACCACTGACATCTGTACCTATGTTGTGTGCTATTTGTTCAGATGGTGTTCGTGGATTTCCTGAGCCCCTCCAAGCAGAAGGTGCCCCAGGTTAATTCACCTGTTCCTTGAGTCCATGCCCTTACCAACAACAGCAGTGCGGCAGTAACGTCTGCGTGTGGTCATGGCTGGACACGAGGTCCAGACCCCTGTCAGCGGGTCATAGCGTTCCATGCTGCTGAGACACGATGCACCATCATAGCCACCACACACATAAAGCAGCCCATCAAAGCCACAGGTACCCAGACAGCTCCGTTTTGTGCCCATCGGTGTGATGGCAGTCCATTTGTTCACCTGTGGGTTGTAGCTCTCTGCGGACGTAAGGTCAGATGCTCCGTCATACCTGCATGTTAATACAAAAATTGAGATTAAAGGCAACTTACCACTTCAGCAGCAACCAAGAGCTGGGACTGTCCCACAGTTTAAAGTTATTGTTAACTGCTTTAAAGCATGATGGCTATGAACTTATTTCACCACTTGCCCTGACATTTGAACACTCCCCACTCTGCCCACATGGTGTGATTTGTATGTTTCTCACAAGTGATAGCAGTTATTTGCCTAAACATCAGTAATGGAGATGGAATGTGGCATCTGTAAATCCTGTTTGCATGAACTTGAGGCTTCAGAGGGCTACATGGTGTCCTATTTCCTCACCCGCCCACCACGTAGAGAAGTTTGCCCAGGCTGGTGACGCCACTGCGACTGCGCCGGTACACCATTGGCGCAATGGGTATCCAGCGGTCTGTCCGTGGGCTGTAACACTCACACTCACTGTGGATCGCGAACAGAGAACCTCCACCTGTAACGAGTCATGGCAGCTACGTTATGTTACACTTTTTACACATTATCTTAATATAGAGGTATATTTTAAAATTCCTGTTAACACAAAATATTGCTGACCGACATTCATTGGTGGTAGCTTTTCTCACACCCCAGAAGTTCGCGCGGGCTCCACACTGGTATTATGGACGGTACAACCGGCAGGCCAGTATGAATACCACGGGTGCCGCAGACGGCGTACACACGTTTTTAGACGGAGTGTTTCACAAGCGTAAGGGGCGGCACATACACGTACCCACAGCGAATAGATAGGGCCGCATTCCCTCGGGACGCCGCTCCACCGTACGCTCCGTTGTCAGTGCTGACCTCTGCTCGGGAAGTAGATGGTACCTCATGGCCTCCAGCAGCAGTTCCTTGCACTCCGCATTTTCACGAACTAACGCTTCCGAATCCACGTAGCTCATTAGGAAGTCGCGGGCCATCAGCGGCAGGCGGACATGTCGCATTAGCTGCACAGATAAACACATTAGGGTGACGGGGGGTGGCTGAGTGGAGAGTTTTCCCCTCTCATGGCGCAAGAGACCCTATTGGGCCAGGGCGTCCTGATTATCGGGGCTTCACGATCACACTCAGACATACCACACTCGTTAGGACTCCTCTGGACGAGTGATCAGCCCGTCGCAGAGACCTGTATCTGACAACACAACATTTTTACAAAAGACAAACTTCCATGTCTCCGGGAAAATTGGAACCCTCAATCCCATTAAGCGAGCGGCTGCAGACCCACGCCTAAGACCGCGCGGCCACTGGGATCGGCCAAGGCGTGGAAGTTACTGTGCCTACCTGAGCTACGTGCTGCTGTCTGTCGGCCAAATCGTGCTTCACCCAGTTCATAACGGCTGTGAAGACTTTTTCTTCCGACGAAATGTTCAGTTGACTGTTGGAGATGAGCTCCTGCACCTGCAACAGGCCGTTGAGTCCCTCAGCAGATCAATAAATCACGCGAATGTATATTACTGTATTAACAAGAGCTAGTCGCTATAAAATTACGTGCTCTTATGACGGTTCTAGTGTTAGATTTTTAGATGTCAGACGGCGAGACGAAAGATTCAAACCAAATGGCAGCAAGCATTCTCCGAATTGAATATGACATTCATTTCAGCGTGATTGCAGGTCTTGCTTTGGTAGTATCGTTACCGAATAGTTGATTTTTGCCTAATTTTTTTCTTGGAAGAATTTGTGTACAGAGAGTCTTTTTTATCGTCCCAAGAAACTGCGTTGTTGTAAACGAAGTCTTCACCCATCGGGAATTTTAAGTCCGTTTTTTCCCCCTCCTGCAGGTCACCTTATTGTATGTCATGGAAGGGACTCGAAATGCCGACCTTGTAGCTTCTAAGAAGACTTCGCACCTTTTGCAAATGTTCCCGTATATAATACACGGTGGAACTCTGCCCTGTAATATTAGCAGTTTCTGTTCAAATACTGTGATTCGGTTCTTGCCAAGTGGATTGTTTCCTTAAACTATGCTTTAGTGTCCACAGCAAAAAGATTGGCAATGTACATATAACGTAACATTGTGCCGCGTTCGCATAATATTTGTACCTCCTCGGCCATCCGAACAGCCCGATAACTCGAAGGTAGCGCTTTTATGGGGATTCAGTGTCGCCGGAAACATGTAAAGTTCCCGATTTTAAACAAATCTGGATCTTCTCGACGGCCTTTCATAAAAGTCACAGACATAACATTTCACTTCTTTTAATAAAACCAACTAGATACACTAATTTCTCAAATGTATTGCGAGCTGGCAGCAAACCTGTATGACATATACCATTGTTGTGTGTACAGTGAAAAACTCCTGGTGATGGACAGAAGAACTGTCCGAAACATGTAGAGTTTTATCCCCAAAATAAATTTGAGAATAAGTGCATCTAGTTGGTTTTATTAAAAGAATTTATCACGATGCACGCTCACCTGAACGTCAAAATAAAATTTCACGGATATCCGTCCAGTGGGAGCCGCTCGGAAACATTCAGACTGGCAGAAATGGCGGAACTGATAGGCGTTTTTCACGACTATGCGAACGCACCCAATAATCGAACTGATTAAAATCTGGAGATCCAGGAAGCCATTAACCCCGCATTATCAACTGGTGCATTGTCTGTATGAAGGAACCGTGCTTGTTCTAAAGTTCACGAAGGCCCAGAGGTGGAGTAGAGGTATAGATCTACTCTTTCTTTAACCTCGGCGATAGATGGGGTGGGTGGTCAACGCCACGCCCCGGCCGCTTTATCCCCGGAAAAGACCCGGTACCCATTGTACAGGAGGATGAGTGGGCCCCAGGGCCGGGCTGGACGGGTGCGGAAAATCTTGCCCCCACCGGGATTCGATCCTTGTTTTCTTATGTTAATTCCCTGAAGAATCGTGTCAGAACGTAATGGTCGAAACGCGACACATACAATGCGATGGCCTCTCCCTGAATACGAGGCGTTCCTTATCCTTCTAGCGGTGTGCACGGTGCCACATCCCAGGAAGACCTAGCCAGCTGTTTGTACGTTGTGATTTTGTTCGACATTTTGATGACGAGGTTATAAAAGTATGCATAGCTTTCCCAGCATTTACGTCTAAACTAACATCTTAAACAACGACTGAGTACAGCTTTATGCTCACGCCCCATAAATTCACATCATTAACGCAGACCGGAAGTTGTTGTGTCCAATTTCAGTCCCTCCAGGTGTTCTTGGGCTCCCCTAATGGCATATTCTAAATAAGGTTGAAAAGCGGTGCGGTTTGGTGTTTTCTTATTTCAGAAGATTCCAGTAACAGGCTTATATGACAAATATTTATGTATTCGGGCTTACATTTAAATAGCATCCAATTTTATGTAATGGCGTTTTAAACCATCCCAATTATACACTGTCAAGGATCAATGAATAACGAATAAAAAAGGATATGCAAGGAAACTGTCGTCAGTGCCGTCGAAGGTGGGGGGGGGGGGGGCCGGAACAAATTACCGGCGCCAGGCAACCCGGAAAAATTGTTTCATCAGGTCCTGCATCCCCTCTTGGCGGCCCTGACTGTGGTGGCCCAGTGGAGTGGATAGAATTGGCTTAGGTTCATGTCCAGTAAGGTGTCGGTTGAATCTTCGTTATCTAATGCTAGTGAGACAAGCCAGCAAGTTGCAGCACCACGTGGGGGCTGTATCGATCTGCAGTGCAGCTTTTATCGCTGAAATGGTCTCTCAGGCGGTGGTCAGTGGGCTTGTACTGGTGAGCATACTGTACTTAGTGCCATAATCCGACTTTTATCTCACCATAGCTGAAAAACAGCCCTAGTTTGAAAGTACAGACAGTTTTTATTCTGTTTTAGTAACTAAAGATTGTGAACCGGAAAAAGTGTTTTTCGGTATAGCTGGACGGTTCGGGATTCGAACTTGGCGGGTTAAAGAGATTTTCTCTTCTCCAGACTCATGCAGACGGACTGTGGGGCCCACCCAGCCTCCTGTACAATGGGTACCGGGGCTCTGTCCCGAGGGTAAATTGGCCTGGGCGTGGCTTTGCCTACCTACTCCCATCTAGCGCCAAAGTTGAGAATGAGTGGAGCTATACCTCCAATCCCCCTCTGGGCCTGCATTGGAATATTACGGGATGACCTTTACCTTTATATTTAACTAAAGGTTGCATGAAATTTGATGTTCGGACGTCAGTGACCATAAAGATGTCTTTTGGAATGTGACATATACCGACACTTCAAAGAAAACTGCTGCTGTCATAATCGCGGTAGATGATTCATTTATCCTAATGATAGATGTAGTAGTTTCCTCTGAAACATCGGTACCTATCCACCAAGCTACACGGCGTCATCTTTGCTCGTACTTCATTTGATAGTGCTTTCATTAACTCGGACTAAACATCGTAGTTGATTGGAGAGGATGTGGCAGGAAACTCCTGCCTAATGTAGGGTATTACCGGAAATCTACTGCGGAAAAAAAACACGAAAATGCTCGGTGAAGTTGTTCGAAGTTACAGCATGCTGTCTTCTTGCAGTGACACCGTGCAGTCTGGTAGGAATGTACCAAAGTTTCTGAGGAACCTCCATCTTCACACGTGACGTCGCAGAAGACTTTAGTCTTAATATTCATCGCCGTGAGAACAAAATCTGACACCCATCGCTGTTTTGCCGCTCGCAGAATTACAAACCGATATGCTACATAACTGAGGCGACGCTTCGCAGGTCGCATTGATTAAATGGAACGCAACCCAGGGTCGGCGTTTGTGAGGCAAACTGTCTGCGAACGGAAAGTTACTTTTTATGTCGATACCACTGATTCTGCCCTCGTTATTTAGCTTTTCAATTTATGTTCTCCTTTCCATTTACATTCATCCCCTTTCTCTCGTACCACCCAGCAAGTTGGGTCGAGAGGGCTCTAGGAACGGGGCATCTCTCTCCGAGGGGATTCCATGAGGCGGACCTGGAGGGAGGGCTCCTTTACTGGGGACCCCGAAAGATATGTTAAATAAGGCTCTGGAATGGGCGTCTGTTTACGTAGGGGCCCGCTTTTGGGGAACATGGAGGGACGCTCTTTTCTTAGGGCCTTTGAGATAAAGAGATATATCAAGAGAGGTGTAAAAATGCCCTCTAAGCGGATATCTTTCTCCATGGAGGCCCCGTTGGGGAACGTGGAGGGGATTGGCTTGCCGGGACTTTCTGAGAGAAAAGGAAAGTGTATCTGGGTTTCTTTCTTGGACCCACAGGACATTCAGATTTTAAGTCTGGGGGTCATTTGGAACTTCGATAAAGGGACAGGGCTCTCCTGAGCTGATATCAGATTGTGGGGCACAAAGGGACCGGCTATAATGCCTAGGTGCATCGGGACCGTAAGGTATCGAACCTAATGTTAATCAATCAATCAATCAAGGTGGGTCAAGACGTAACACTTCCGACTTGTATTTGGCAGGTGCCCCGTTCTGATCCGGGACGGGACACCGACTCTCCTAATACTTAGCTTCACAGTGACGTCCTTCATACCCTCAAGAGAGTCATTCTGCCCCTCTACGTCACACAGTCTGACCTACTGACAATTCTTACTGTCTTCTGCCGTCTCTTATTCTTCTCCACCCCCCCCCCCCCTTTATGCCTCCGTCACTTAAAAAAAAGAACCTTTCACCCTGTCCTCTCTGTGCTAC
>Ga0136643_10003945_pt1 | contig 20219 bp, 13 predicted proteins | sample TergutLab28metaG_FD_96883 | JGI IMG/M metagenome (GOLD analysis project Ga0136643, IMG submission 96883) | Labiotermes labralis P1 segment gut microbial communities from Petit-Saut dam, French Guiana - Lab288 P1 (version 3) (version 3) | ecosystem: Host-associated > Arthropoda: Insects >...
ATACGGAAAGTACTGCAATGTGAAGCTTGAAGCCTGAGTGGTGGGGATCACCGCTGGTTCAAGAGAAGTACCAGGAAGAAATGCCTGTGACAGGAGACATACATATCGTATAATAATAATAAAAGAAGCAATTGGTTCCATTATGGTCCCTAACGACATGTAGATCTTATCACACACACACACACACATACTGCTGAACTTACTCAATTTTATCTCTGTTTCAGGCATCAATCTAGCATGCAAGTGAGGGTTGAGGACTATATACAAATTCTCACTTAACCAGAAAGCTTATATGCCAGCCATTTCATTAAATAATTTATCATAATTTTATGAAATAATAATACAAATTAAACTAAAACTGCATTCTGTGATGTGACACCATGTAGTTTGGTAGACAGGAAACTAATTCCTCTACCTTCATGGTCCAAGGAATCCAGCAGATGGGTGCTCAGGCTCCTTCACAACATTGGAACCACCTGCCTACCACACTATATAGATGGTGTCACATTCAAGAAGATTAATCCAAATACTTTCCACCATTAAAACCATAAATTTCACATAACTAGACAGATTGACTCCTTTCATACCTTCAGTATCTAAGGTAGTGGTGCTGAATACCTTCTATCTTAGTTACTGAGGCTCTGTCTTTACCTTGCTTACATCTGCAGATGAAGTTAAAGAGAAAGTATGCCCTGCTATTTTGTACGCATGTTGTTCCAGTGCCGTTAACTGTTGCTCCAGTAGGTCACGCAAGCGTTCAGCCTCATCTCTATTGAATCCAATGCCGTTTAACTCCACTCGTACTAGACACAGTAATGCCGGCATTTCCACTTCTACCAAAAACAAAACTGATGCTTAAGGAATGAACCACAAACAAATATCAAATTTTCTGCCTTACACAAGATAAACTCCATCCTGAAAAATGTCCCTAATAACCAACCTGAGTCTTAACACACTGGAACAAATTGTAAGTTATTAAATCCACAAAAGTACCTTGCTTTTTTAGGGGATATGTTATCACTTGTAGTGTCTTATGAGGTGAGAAATAAGGTATTTTGTAATTAACTGCAAGCTGAAAGCCATCAATGCTGTAAGAGACTAGGTAGTTCTGTAGTTTAACAGAACTTAATCCTGGCTGTAAGAAAGCTACAATGCACCCAGGTGCCAAAAGAAGGTGATGGGACTTGAAAAAACTACAGATATCTACAGAAAAATCTTAATATTGTGTGTACCATGTATAATGCAAAGTCATAGAAAAAGTTAAAGAAAGCATGTAAGTACTTTTATTTTGTGGTGTTAAGCAAAATGTTTAACTAGTTTAATGAAACAGGAGTTCAATTTTACAACTGGGTACATGCATTCCACCAACAATACATAATTTTGACATGAAGAATCTTAGAATATTACAATTAAAAAATAAGCTCAAAGACATCATGGATTAAGAATGTTTAAGCACCAACAAATTTCAGTGTAATACATAAGCAAGTTATACATTTGTCAATAGTACCTGCATAGATGCGGTCAAGTTTATTCTGCTTCAAACTTGAACATTGAGCTTCAACAAGTTGCCATGTCAGAACAGCTTCAACACAAGCTCTCAGTCTGGCTGATACTGGGCTCCTCCAATCTAAACCAGGGCTGCCAACACCCCAACTGCTTCCTACCAGATTTGCTAAGTTGATAGCACTGCTGCTACAATATTTTAATACCTGTAAGAAAGGGCTTAATATCACACAGTTTACACAGAACACACAGTACATTTGAAACTGCTGTGAAATCCCTTGACTGAATTCATCAGTCACTTTAGTGCACAAAATATTAAAACATTTAGGTGAAATGATAAATTTCAAAAAGATTTTCAATTATACATTTAATAGTACCTGGCAAGCCCAGCTTACAGTTCCAACATGATATGAAAAATGTGTTGCAAATTTGCTTTGTGCCTGACACAGCCATGGAAACAAGCAAATTTTAACAGTGTTATGGACTTTTAAGTGATTTATTTACATAAGGTGTTCTGTGAAAATTACATATGCATTTCCTTTTCCTATAAGTATTTGCAGTTCTCAAAAAAGGGGTTCTTCTTTACCAGTTAATAGTCCTGAAGAAATTCAACATATTTCATGAAACACAAACATTCATCACCTTGAAGACATAAACTTGAATACGTTCTTACAATTACTTTAAACTATACATGTATATACTTATCAGTAATTACCAAATATAAGCTCAACATTTCATGGTGCTCACCATTATCACAAACAAGCACTGCTGACCAAGTGACGGCAGTATAGCCATGCACTGCATACATAATATACAGAAAATGTTCTTCCCATAACATGAACAACTATCTTACAGTCCTGTGCCTAGGTCTATAGACTGCTGCTCCATCATGATACTCGGGGTTTGAGCATTAATAGCCCACTGCACCCAAATTTATATTACTGCAGAAATCAAATGAAGAAACAGCCAGACAGGGAAAAAGTCAGCCAGCATTGCTTCATGGAAGTTCTGCTGTCCTAAATGGAGTAACAGGAAACTGACTGAATTACCATATGGAAGTTGTGTATGAATATAACTGTGTAAAAGTTTATCATACAATAATATTACACCATGCCAAATGCAAATGTAACATTCCATATAACTTCGAAGAAATACACTAAATAAACTACACACAAATCCCATAGAAAACAATTTCTGTAGTACAGCAAGTGTAAAGGTATTAATAACAGTTACTCCATTACTTTTACATGAAATATAATTAATAAAGAATCAAGCACTGAAAATGATGTAAGGAAGCATTAAGTCTGCCCTAATTATCAGCAATACAAATAATAACACAGACAGAAGTATGTCCAAATCCTACCTGGAATGTTGAACACATTATATTAGCTGCTATCGACATAAATTAAACACTTTATTGTCAAACTAATGCACAATATATAATATGTAGATACAATTAAAATTATAAAATATTTAAAAGTGTTCCAACATATTTCGGATCACAGAGGATCCATAATCAGGGAGTCTTGTACAGTGCTTGGCTAAAAATTACAAGAATGATTATATTGTGTCTGTTAACATGGACAAGGTCAGTGTTATGGCAGCATATTCTGACCTGTTGTGCGTGTGTGTAGTTCACTGTATATGAAGGCACTATTTCTTGTAATTTTTAGCCAAGCACTGTACAAGACTCCCTGATTATGGATCCTCTGTGATCCGAAATATGTTGGAGCACTTTTAAATATTTTATAATTTTAATTGTATCTACATATTATATATTGTGCATTAGTTGGATAATAAAGTGTTTAATTATCATTGATAGATGATCCAAACATGAAGATCCACATAAATGTTCATAAAAATATCAGAAGTGAAAAAAGAAAAGTAAAAATAAAGAGAACATTCTGCTTAATGACAGGTGATCAAGGACAGAGATTCAACATTCTCCCGTGAACACAACCGAATGCCTTCCTATTCCTCATTTGACCGTCACATGATACTTGATGTCGGGATCCATCAAGACATCTAACATTAATAATGATGTACTGAGTGTAAGCATTAGGAAATATAACAGTCCACTTATGGTGGAAGCATTGTTCAAGAAAATACAAACCAATATGCAAGCTACAACTGCTGTGCTTACCATAGCATGGAAGTTCTTTTCTTTGCTGCCTGGTTCCAGTAACCAATCAGCCACTTTGGGGTCATGACCTACAGTAATGTCTGCCATCACACCACAACACTGTGCCAGAACTTTCACATGTTCCTTGAGGTCAAATGCACAAACAGCATGTTTTCCAGCCAACAAATCTTTAATTAAATCCAGCTTGTTCTCTAAGCCAACACAATTCTGATCACCTGTTTAAACACAATCATACAATTACAACATTAATATTTTATATCCCTGACAGAATTGAGGTTCTCAAGGCAGCCACCATGACAAACACATGTAGGTCTTCTTCTCCGCCTGTTTGTTTACAGCTTTTTGCTTCAATGCCTCTTACCAATTTACACTCTCCAATTTTTTATTTAATGCTGTTTGGTTGGCTGTGTTCTATTAGGCTAGCCCCTTACTGTGCTGGAAATATAAATTTTGATTTATGCCAACTTTTTCAGGAGAACAGCTGGAGGGTAAAATAAGGCCTTGGTGAACAGTCTTCTAAGATGTGATACCTTGTAGCCTGGTAGAAATTTAATGACTACTAAGGAAACTGCTGCCTTCATGTTCATGGTAGGAGAGTCAGATAATGGTGAAAGAGGCATGTTCCCTAATATCAGTAAATTTACACCAGGCTACACGAACAGAGTACCGATTCTTCATATCTTTTTAACAGTCCGCTCACCGATTTACTGACATTTACAAAACCAATCAAATTTTGAGGAGAATTTCAGAAATGTGGCACCTTTTAGAAATTGTTCAAGAAAAAATTAATACACTTAAAAGGAAAGTAATTGTTAAGAATCTACCCATACTGCCATCACACAGATTCTATAACATAATTTCATTGAACAAAAAATCCATTCTTGTTCCTTGTGATATGTTCCAAGAACTCAGAATTTGGAAGGAAAAGAGAGAAACATACAAAAATTGTGTGCCTTAAATTTGGAGATATTTTCAGTTATGAAAGGTGCCAGGATGAAGTAATTTGTGTAGTCACAATGCTACAGGCTGGACAATACTAGGTTTGAATTCCAGCAGGGAAAGGTGACTTTTCTCTTCTCCAAAACCATCCAGACTGACTCTGGGGCCCTCCAGCCTCCTAATCAATGACTACTGGGATCCTGTCCCAAGAATAAAGCAGCTGAGGCAAGAAGTTAACTGCTCACCTCCACCTAGTACTGAAGTTAAGAATGAGTAATGATAAACCTCTGCTGTCCCCATATTTCTTAATTATTTTAATTTAATGCCAACCTCAAAATACCACCAAAAACTGCAGTGAATAAACAGTTAAATGGTGGCAATATATATATATATATATCATGGTTTAACAGTAGTTAACATTCAAGGGAACCACAGCACTAAATTGTACCTTGATTGAAATTGATGTAGACTACATCCTTCCCACCAAAGCAAAGAGAGATTCCTGACACACTTCTGTTCCCATCATTCAGTGTCTTGTTTGGATTGCTGCTTTGAGGATTTATGTTCTGGTGGCCAATGATCCTGGCCCCTATACTTGCAATGCCGGTGCTTGCAAAAGAGGTGGGTTGCATGAACTGTTTGCAGGCAACAGCTATAGCCATGTTGGTCACAGGAGTAGAAATCAGTTCAGACTGGAAGGCAGTCCAGAGTCTCTCATGTCCACAGACATCAATAATGTTAATGGAATCCCATGCACTGTGAACAGTGTACAGTAAAAGTAGTTCATGTACTACTTTAAAAACCTACACCATTTTTTTTTTTTTGACGTTCAGGTGACCGTACATCATGATAAATTCTTACAATAAAACCAAATAGATGCACTAATTTCTCAAATTTATTTTGAGAAATTAGTGCATCTAGTTGGTTTTATTATAAGAACCTACACCATCATTCACAGTCAAGTAAAGGAGTCTCCCTCAGCAGATAACAAACATTTAGCCAGTCTACAAATTAACTCATTGCTGTAAAATTCAGGATATATTAACAGCAACAAGAATTATCTAACATAATTCACACATGCAAAGAAGAATTTTAAGACAAAATGGAATTACTTTACTTACAAAAGCAAGAAATAGCAGTAATTATATAGCTACAAAACCCCTAATTCAAACCACATATGTGCTTACACTTAATCTGTGTGGTTAAAAAAATGTTCATGCTCAGATTAGTTGATCTGCTGTGGAATGGTCCATACAAAAAGGAAAAGGACATGAAATGGATTCAAGATAATATTTACATTGCCTTTCTTGGACTGACTTTCTTTGCCACATATTTTGGACTTGCCCCAGCAGCTCTACTCCGTTGCTGGCGAGAGTGTTTTGGAATTTTTGAGGCATTTCTTGTATCTCTTTGTGACATCTTCCATCTGGCTTTTGCCAGTCTGTCACATCCCCTGAAAATATACAGTATCACTTCAAGTATGCAGTATAGGGACTCTGGGTTTATTTTAATAAAACTGTATTAGCTGCTCAAATTAATACCATTACAAGACAAATAACAGAATGATTATAAATGGTGATTTTGAAAGAACACATGAGTCATTGCATAATTTAAGAATTAACCAGCATTTGTCTAGAAGAGCTGAGGAAAACGAACAATTCTCAGGCTGGGTTGGCTTGTTGCATGGCCAAAATTCACACTGGGATCCCAAAATATGAACTTAAATATAAGGACTGATGATGGCATAAAAATTTTCAGCAAAAGCATGCATCCTGTACAAATTTACTGTATTAATAAATGTTGCATCAAATGAAATATTCTTCTACTGAGCACATCACACAGAACAGGACATTCCAAACCAAGATGATATACGAAAATACTTAACATTCCAATAGGAAAGTGAGAAAGCAGATGCTCTTAACTGTAAGGGGAGTAGAATAGGAGCACATTTTATTAAAACAGGCTGAAATGGGAAACGGAAGACCAGAACTACTGTGTAAAACATAATTAGTAATTACTGAAAGATTGGTATATATAGTACATTGTACAAAATGTTATTTTCAAAACACTGGAAAATAATCTTTTAAAGTTAAAGGGAAATGGAACAGGATAATACAGAAAACAATAAAAGATGAGACAAATTAATCACAATTCATCAGTGTAAAATAAGAATCTGTTGTACACTATTCTAATAAACAGCATAATTCTAAACATATAAAAAATGACTGTACACCAAAATTCAATGTAACTCATCACCCACCCACCCATTTATCTGTCTGTTTTCTAATAACATGCACACATTTCACTGCATTCTATGTATGTGACACAGACTCTGCAAAGACATACAAAAGTCACATGATGTGGCTAATTATATTAAAAAACATGACTGTACACAAATCTTCCATTACAAAAAGAGACGTGAAATTTACTAATGAAACTGCCTCACACATTAACACAAAAATGACAAAACTTTATACATCAGTCTATGATTTGCAGGAACTTAAAACAAAACACTGATAATGGTGATGATGAGACCTAAGTCATAGCGATAATAAAAAGGTTATCACAGTTACACAAGATTTAAGCTAAAAGATCACGTACCATTTTCTGTCACTGTCTTCATCACCTTGTGATGATCTAATCAAATCATCCTCTGCTTCTATATCTGAGTTGCTATCACTACTGAACTGCAAAATTTTATTTGCCTTTGTTGTGCACAATGTTGGATTGTCAGTGACTGTTGAATAATTCCGTCCTTTTATATCTGGGGTTTCTGTTGTGGTTAGAGGCTCCCTCACTGCATGACAAGGTGCAGAAAAATCCATATTCTTATGTAAAACGTCTCCTTTATTATTAGTTTGTCTCTGTAGATGAGATTCTAAACTGCAATCTTGCAAATTCTTTTCAGTATGCAACTTTTTTTTAACATATCTGTCCTGATTTTCCAAAACTTCCAAATACATATTGGAGACCGCTGAAAATGCTTCTGAACATTCTTCATTATTCTCCTTTTCAACTTGCAACAAACTTAGTGAATTCTTCTTTTCAGTAACTGTCTGCAAACAACAGATAAAACATACTAACCTGTAAGTAACTTCTAACAAGAAAAAGACTACTTCGAAGATGTAGACACAGATGGGGTAATATTAAAATGAATCTTAAAGAAGGGGTGTGGAATGGCTGATCTGGATCATGATATGGACAAATGGAAGGCTGTAGTGAACATGGCAATGAACAGTTTGAAATGTTCCATATTCCATGCATTAATTAGATGCATAAAATATATTAACAGACAAACAAATGAACGCTGATTTTATGGATGCAATTTTATTGCATAGTGGCACCAACATGTTCACTGTAGAAGATATATCATCACTCACTAATATGGATCATAATTCACCACACATATCTTCTTTGTACATCACTCCACAAATCATGCTCCAAACAACAGTTTTTAACTTTGGATATTTTATAGTCACTACTATTTTATTTTATTATTCAAAATTAAATTTAAACCAAAAACTACATGATTTTTATATTGCGGAGTGATTTGGTCACATTTTAATTATATTTGTATACCCTGAAGATGGCCACACGAGTGGCCGAAACATGTTGGTGACCACTATGCAATAAAATTACATCCATAAAATAAAAATGCACGAGTTGGTATTTTAATATATTTTATGCATGGCAATGAACTTTTGAGTTCCATAAAATGCAGAAAATTTCTTGACTGGCTGAGGAATTGTTAGTTTTTCAAAACCTTATGCTTCCCTTCTTCAATGTTGCATCTTATCCATGTTTTGAAAGAAAGGAATCAGGTTCTTTCCACAGACAGAATAGCAAAGCAAGCTCTTTCATAAAAAATCTAGAAAAAGTAAAGGTAAAGTTGACCCTGTCCATGTCATGAAGGAATAGGGGAAGTGGACACATAGCTCCACTCATTCTTAAATTTGAGAGTAGAGGAGGTAAGTGGTTAACTTCAGACTCTGGAAACAGGCCATAAATTTATTTTTTAAGGTACAGGATGGGCCGTGAAAAAGAAGCCCGCCTTCCGTTTTGCATGTGTCCTTGTGATATTCTCTCTGGCGTTATTGTGTATATTGCGTAGAGTGTTTGAACAGTTAGTCAACAGTCGTGCTGTCACCATGTTGAAGTATACCCGATGTAACATAGTGATTTGAAAATCCCTCCCTCCCAGTGGGGGGGATTTTTCTCTGGGGACACTTGAAAAGTATGGTATACGAAACAAATCTGCACACGATACAGAAACTGAAGGACATCAGCCACACAGTTGCAGCCATCAAAATCACTATGTTACATTGGGTATACCTCAACATGATCAAATGTGCATAGCTGCGTATTGATGCAGGAGGCAACCACTTGCAACATCTTCTATGATGGTATATCCTTTCAGCATTTGGCTACTGCATTAATTTCTGTATTTACATTATGCTACAGACCTGGGCTACTTTTTCGTGGCCCACCCCGTTTATGGACATCTGAAGTGGGAACAGGAAATGGATTATCAATTCGCATAGGAAATTAGTAATTATTTCTCTCAGTGTAGCCACCCACCTGATGTAAAGTCTTCTATAACAAAATTAAAATGGCAAACTTATCCCTAGACTGTACAAGTGGAAATAGTTTACAAACCTCACTGGACTTCTCAGAAGAACTTCTGTTTTCTTTATGTGCAGCAGCTGCCAAAAGACGTGGCGATCTTCTTCTGCCACAAACAGACCTCTTCCTGTCCTTACTAGATAAATGTTCCTCACTTTCTCCATTTTCAAAACTAAGTTCTTGGTGTGTAAGGTCATTATGAGTATCAGCAGCTTTTAATGACAGTCTCCTTTCAGCATCATTGCTTACGTTTTCTTTCCCATGAGTTACCAAGCTCTTCATTTCCTTATACTCTGGATTTTCTTCCCAACAACTATTGAAAACAGCTTCAAGAAGAGAGCTGCTCATAATACAAGGAGACTGCTGAATTTTCCTGCCAACCTTTGCATCTTCTAAATTCCAATTTAGTGAAGAGCTGTCTGCCAATATCACATCACACTTGGCACTTGTCCCACCATGTTTCTGTGTAATGCTGGACACACTGGGAGGAATGAGGGCATCGAGTTCTTGTAATGGACCAATGTTACTTGTACTAATGCCAGTTTTTTCAAGTCCCAAGTCACGGTGAACTTCATCTTCCTTTTTGTCTTCTATAGTTCCAGTATCCAAATCCCAGTACGTATCAAAAGCTCTTTGAAGGTAGGAGTCAGTAATGCCATCATTATCTTCTGGATTTGGCCATGCACTTACTACCTGCTGTTGTGTACGCAGGTTTTCTTCCATTATTCCGTACTTCTTTTTAAGACTTTGTTGTTTATCAGGACATTGTCTCTTTTGTGGCAGATTTTTATTGAACTCAAATGTGCTCTCATTCTCATTATCGAGCCAATATTCTGCACTATTATTTTTTTCCAAAACTGAGACCAATAAATCTGTACAGTTCATTTCATCCTCATTAATTGCTATTTCACATCTGTTCAAAACCCTTCTCCTTTTCCTGTTACTCAGTTCATTTTCAGAACAACTGGAATCACTAGAGACAGATACTTTTCGTTTTCTTCTCACACTGCACTTTACAGTTGTGCATTTACCCGAATCTTCCCGTAATTTCTCGTTCAAATTGTAGGTAACAGGTGACACTAAACCCTTTTTTGTTTTAAAATTACAGTTAACAGGTGACAAACTAGTCTGATCAGTAAGAGAATAAAACTCTAATTCCTCAGCATGCACACTATGAGGGTCTGATAGCTCTTTGTTTGTTGAACCACAAGATGACGAATGATGGATTATGCCTTCCCTGCCCATGGAGTCTCTGACAATGTCTGAAGCTGCGGAAAACTTCAGACCTTCCATTCCTGTGTTCTGATGTGCTGCAGAACTGATTACTTTGTCTAATATTCCACTTTTATTATTCTTCAACTTCATAACCTCATGGGTAGTGACCAAATGCTTTGATAGTGTATGACACTGATCCTGTTTATCCTTCATTTTACTACATGCCTCAGCTTCACATAAATTTAATTCACCTACTATCATATTTTCTTTATCATATTTAGGAGAATCAAGTATGTCTGGACTAAGCACACATGCTTCTGCAGCACTGGATTCCTGACTGGGTTTATGGGACTTTTCTCCACTTACAACCCCTTCAACTGTATTGGCAGTGACACCACTGCTAGATATTGAAGTTAAGCATTGATTGACTTTCATATCAGATGATTCCATTTGGGTGATAAAATCAATGGGTGATTTCTGATTACAATCTTGCACTGGGTTCTGACGGTTTCTGTCTGCAGTTGTCTGCTGTTCAAGCCAGCATTCATCTAACATGTCATTAAGTTGTGTGTCTATCACAAGGCTATCCCCAAATAAACTTGGGCTTTGGCTGTCATTTTCAACATTGTGGGCATAGTCTCCTCCTGAAATTGGTGATAAGAAGAAATCTGAGCTTCTTCTCTTGTTATCTGTCTTTGCTGGAATAATTTTCTCATTTTTCTCCAGTTCTTCACAAAGGGAACCTAAACTAGAACTGACATTTGGATTAAGTATTTTATCCTCCACATTTAGAGGATCATTCTTTAAAAGTTCAATCTCATCATTCAGAGTATCATTTGATAAACATGCATCAGTGGCAAGTACACTTACAAACTGTACACTATTTTTATTCAGTGGACTGTCTGTTATTCTATGCACAGATATCGAAGGTCCTAAGCATTGTTCTTTACTGTTGAGTGTGTCCGTTTTACTAGCCACCTCACTACTCACATTTCCTGAAGATGGTTCCCAACCAATCTTTGATGTATTGTTCTGTTTAAACTCCTGAGTTTTTTCATGTAGCTTACTTACTGATATTTCAAGAGGAGAACTGAAATAGTCTATACTCTGATTCATTTCATTGGATGATTTATCAGACACTGTATTATCAAGAGGGAGAATAATGTCAGGTGCTGTGGGAAGCAGACTCTGTTTGCTTCTGCTTTCTTCTGATGAACAATTAACCCTTCTAGAGTGAGTGCTGTCTAATTTATTACATTGAGTCTCGTTTGTAGAGACAGATACACATAGGTATGGTGCATTTGCAATGAGGGTTCCAGAAACTGACATTTTTGACAAAATATATTTTTTGGATTTACCACCGTTTCTACTGGCAGAATTTTTCTGAGAAATTTTACCAGAATCCACATTAGACTTCTTTGCTTTGTGCAACCCATAATGAAGAATCTGACTTGTTTGTCTCTGTGGAGAATTATTTTGACTGTAATTCGGTGATGGTGACAGAATGTAATCCTCATCACTTATTTGGGAAGAGAGACGTTTAGTTTTTGTTTTCCCAGCAGTTGCATCCTTTAAATTTGTAACGTTAGTCGTTGAAACAGAATGATGTAATGAACACCTTGTTTCATATTTTGGCAACCCCTCATTTGTTTCACAGAAGGAGATTTTTGCCTGAATATCCTCTACTAATGACACACTGGACTGAAGTTGAGATGAAATAGACAACTGGCTGACGGTTTGTTCAAGATGTTTCGAAGACCCATTTTGGAATGTAGACTGTTGTTGTGTGTTGTAAATACTTTGTTCTGATGGTGACTGACTGTCATGAACTGACACATCACTTTCTTGATCAGACCATTTAGCATCTGCTAAACCTAATTCTTTCTGAAGATAAGAACGGGCATTAAATATTAACAACGATGCAGCCTCCCTTTCAGTGAGTCCTTGTCGTCCTGTAATCCACACATTTCTTAACTTATTACGCTGTTTTGTGTCAAAAGATGTTTCTCCATCCAATTCTTTGCAACTGCAACAGTGAATAACATGCCCTGTTACTGCAACAGGAAATATCATGTCCTTTTTACTACACTATGAACCTTTGTCAGCCACATAATTTACTGATGTCCAAGCACAGTCATGGTCCAGCTGGCCTGATTTAATAGACCTTTAATGTTCAACACATTTATTTTGAGTCATTTTACTATTTTTACACAAACACACACACACACACACACACACACAGCATTACATATTTCTCACTCTAACACACATTTCTACCAGCTGACAATTTAAAAAACTTTTGTATTAATAAATATATAGTATTTCTTTAGATATGTTGAAATTCATTACTTCAATGTCTCAAGTTGTCAGGGAGTGTCAACAACTTGATATTTCCTTTCCAGTAATGCCCTGTAACATTCTTAAGTCTGGCAAAACTCACTGGAGAATAATTGATAACCAAAACCTGTTGTAAGAGTAACACACTAACCTCTGGAAGGGCGCAGCTTTATGGAGGGCATTTTCAACAACACAAACATCTGCAGCTGTAAGATCAGCAAGTGTACAGATGCCTGCATCAAACAAGGCTCGTGCCCTCAGTCCATTCAACCCATCAAGCCTCATCAAGTCACAAAGTTCTCGCTGGACACCAAACTGGAGGCGATCTTGGAACTGGGAAACAAGAAGCTCCATACTAGACCATCCAAGACGTCGGCAAAATGCTGTTACCATTCCTAAATAAGGTAGTTTAAAACAGTGTCATTATATTGAAACAGACACCAAAGCGTGTAACAGTCTCATCCTAGAACAGACAGCACTTGTCATTGTTCACGTTTCTCAACTTGAGAAATTAAAGAGTAAGTATCATGGCTATTCAAAAGTAAGACAGTTACACTCAGAAGCTTTAATGAACAGAAATGACATCAGAAAATATTCTTGCAGACTGTACTGATCATCATGCAGTTATATTTTGTGTTCACTTTAGGAAAACTACAACAGACATGTTGTACTACACCATACAAGACATTTATGATGAGAAAAGCTTGACAAATGCTGTTGTTTTCTGTTCTCTCTTTCTCTCTCACACATACACACAACACATAAAACCCTTGTATTAAGGCAGGCAATCCACAGCAGTGAAGCAATAAACTGATGGTGCTGCAGCTTTCTGAAACAATGTTATTGTAAACAAAGATGCACTTACTGATAAAAAAAATTGTTCCATAACTGTGCAAACTGACTTCAGGGTGAAGATGGAGTGCTGTTACTAGATTCCAAAGTTTCTTAACACCAAACATGGAGTGCACCGAGTCACAGAATATCAAGACCATACAGGTCATTCTGAATAACTCGGTAATGAGTTTGTTCATAACATTGAGCTGTTGAGAAATAAATGTGGGTGTTATATTACAGTCCCATTTCAACACAAGAAAACTGCCAATGGAAAATTCCAGATTACTGGCTGCTTCCATCTTTAGGGTCTAGCAGTTGGACATTGGTATCTATTTACCAGTCAGCATGCAGTAACATCCCAGAAGACTCAAATCTTTGAATTTGTCAGAAAATAAAGACACTTAATTACGGAATACACATGAAATAAATAGGTATTAAATGTTATGGAGGAAGTGAATAACACATTTATGTGTTTCTTCTGAGAGTATTCGTAAGACAATGGCAGCAAGCTTCTCTTAAACGTCAGCAGCTAATTATCTATCAACATGGCAACATCTTCACCGACAGGACTCGGAAAGTCTCAAATTGATTTGATTGATTGTCAAAACTAAAATAATAATAACCTGCAAAAGTAGAAGCTGATTGCTGTAAAGACTGCAGCATGCCTCTGGAGCAACCAAATTTCCTTGCAACAACAGCCAAGGGAATTTCATTAACCAGGTCATGCAATGCAAGAGCTGTATAAAATCGACGATGAACAGACATCTTTTGTTCCTGAAACATACACAGTACACTTGGTGTAAGAAAACAGAATATGTTCTGGATGTGACACAGCAATGACTACATTTGATCCCATGATTCTCTGAAAATACCACAATTCACACACATCATAATAATAAATCAAACACGTTTCAGTGCTCCACTGGGTCACTTAAAGCATGGAATGCAGGAATGTTACAAGGGATTAAGTGTAATGCACTTTCCTACTTCCAATACTCTACCAACATGTCGACTAAATGTTATCTTCTAGACATAAAATATTTACAAATATGACTGATTATTGCGGGGGGGGGGGAAGAAAGAAATAAAAAGTTTCAACACTTCTTTCAGTACATAATTCTTACCTGTTTAGGCGTACTGAGGGAAAGAGTGCCACGCATGGCTCTCGCCATAAACCGCTCATCAATTCCCACCAGCTCTCCAACCCTTTGCATGGCTGATGGCAGTTGTTCCCACAGATTTAATACCTGCAAGTATGAATTATACAAAAATACTGTAGCAATATAATTACAGAAATTCTTGACTTTTTCAATGTGAGTTACACGCAGGTTACTACAGCAGCAGCAGCATATATTTTGTGTTCTGGATTTTCAGCTTTAATATTTATAGTTCATATTTAAGTGAAATGCAGCCCAACTTCTCTTCCACAAAGCTCCCACTAGACCAGAGGCATTCATCGTATTGTGGAACAAGCTTTTACACTCCCTGCTGATATCAGTCTCTGTCCTGTGTCACCAGCCATCTTGTCACAACTGTTTCCACCTCATGCAAATCTTTAAATTTGGGCCCTCCAAGATTTCACATTAGAGCCCATATCAAGTTCACTTTAGATAGCCATTGTCATGATATCAAATTAGTGATTTTTTTGGCATGTTCAAAAACCAATTGTGAAAAGTGACTATTAGCTTTGCCATGCCTGTCTGTCCCCTATCCACCTGTCTGCATGGGACAAATCACTCTGACAAGATAAATTTATGTGAAAATTGATACTGGAGACTTCTGATAAAGTAAATAAATAAATTGCAATTTTGTTAGAACTGGACAAAACTGACAGACACTTTATATGAAGATTTAAATACATTCATGATGATCTTTTTCAAATGAAGCCAACTAGGTGCACACTATTTCTTAGTATATTTATTTCAACACTGGTATTTTTCACCCATACAGAGTGAAAAATACCAGTGTCGCACAGATACAATAAATTCTCCTGATGATGGGCACATAGTTGCCCAAAACATGTAGAGAAGTTGAAATAAATATACTAGGAATCAGTGTGCACCTAGTTGGCTTCATTTGAAAAAGATTATACAGGGATGCACGGTCAACAAAACATACATTCGTGATTACTTTTGTGATTAACATTGCCGTGGTTACTTTTGTTACCAAGGTTACCATTGTTCCTGCAGTTCTGCAAGAGTTCAAGCTTCTGCTGCAGTGTATTTGAGGCCTTTGCTCTTCTGGGTTTGCACACAGCATAGGTTGGTAGTTGGTTACTGATGTTTAGGGACAACCTATCAGTCCTATGCCACTTGACATTCCAGAAGAGAGAAGGCAATTCCTATAGCTGTTATGCTGTGCTTGACCACTAACGTTACCACTGATTTTAAAGCTACTATTTTTACCAAGGTTACCAATGTTCTTTTGTTGCTATGGTTATGCAAATGCACCAAAAAAGTTCTGCTTTACAGACATTTCTTATCTGTTCAGTTTCTGACCTACATTATTATGCAAGAAACAATATAACTTACATGTACCCAGTCCAAGTTTCCCCATTGAGAGCAAACACTATATGGTGTTACCTGAAACAAGACATGGCAGAATACTTCAATTTTGCATCCATGATATTCACTGGTTACACCCATTGAAGTACTTGGTGTAACAGTATTATCTGAGAAGAAATGGCCTGATGTTAGAATGAGAGACAGTTTGAAAACGTCATTTACTATTTCTCATCTTATCATTATGATTCATGTACAATTTATTTCCAAGTTACTGCATAAAGCATAGTATATTCTATTAGTAAGAGAGATGGGTAATATCTTAAAATGTAAAATATTAGTTTAAATGTGTATCCTATCTTACAAGCATTTATAAAAAATACAGTTCTTGTGAGAAACTACAGCATGTGTATTACCACTTCTCTGTATGTCATATCAAAATATTGTAGATTTCAATGTATAAATACAGAAAGAAATAATATATAAGACTGTGGGTTCACAAATTAACAAAGTTTATTGACCCTACAGTTCAGAAAATTACATGATTTAGCAATTGAAAAAGAACCATGATAAGAATTAAGAGAATTATTTACAACATATCCCACTGCACTGATTTATGAGCACAGGACTCTGGGCCCATATTCCCTGTTTAAAGTTTTTCACTTCGTTTTTATCCTGTTCCTTCACAATACTCATCACTTATTCGCTGTTTCAAGACTGCCCTCTGTTTATACTTCCTTATTAGCTCTGACACAGGTGTCAATCACAGTACTTCATGAATTCACTTCTACAACATTCACACAGCACTATGCAATTCTACAGCTGCGATCATCCCTTCGCTGTGTTGTTCAACTCCACTGTTGCAGTGCCTCATGCACATGGTAGCTTTGGTACAACTGATCCTCACTCATGCTATGCGTGACTTCAGGCTCTCCTGCTGTGAAGCAGAAGAGAACTGAACTCTTCTGGGCTATTATGCAGCGAGCAGTGGTAATTCCTTACCAATGTTTCGGGACCAATCTTGACCCTTGAGGATGGGACCAATGGGTTGTCCCGAAACGTCAGTAAGTAATTACCACTACTCACTGTGTAACAGGCCAGAAGAGCCCAATACTCACTCAGGTTGTCCACTTGCCTTATATGCCACTTTTTGATATTCTCAAGTAATCTACTCTTTTCCAGCTGGTCCCTTCTAAAACACTTTGTAAGCATCTGTCTCTCCCTTTCTCATTCAGGAAGGGTCAACATGCTACTTGGTGCTGCTGCATCCTGCCACAATATTTTCAAACAAACAACTGCAAATAAGAGTCTACATTACAATTGTAATGAGAATGAAAGTATTAATTGTTTCTTAATGTGCTGGGATTAAAAAATAGACAATGCAGATATTAACCCAATAATCAGTATATCTTGTACCCTTCAACGCTGTCCTCGATGGACCTTCAATTCTTCACATGCTGCCAGCCTTGGAGCATTGTACATTCACAAATGCATTTAAGGGCACCATAAATTTAAAACCCCTTCATCTTGGTACAGTAGTTGGAATTAAATGCCAATGTAAGTGAGAGGTTAAATTAAATACTCAAGGATCTGTAATGAATAAATACCTCATATATTATGTGGAGATCAGTGTCAAAAACAAAACACTGACGAGCCCTCTGTAGCTCGGCGAAAAGAAGCAGACCCTCATCTGGAGGAAGAGATGCAGCAAGACAGGCAAGACCTAAGGGTGTTGGTACATATGTAAGTCCTACACTGTTTTTCTCTTCCTGAAGTCGAATAAGCTCACTGGCTTCTAGGAACTGAACACATGCTGATATGGGGTTTTGCAGATTGGGTTTTGTCATGGCAAGTAATGTGCAGTTTGCGTACTGAGCCACCTGCCGCGGGGTGCATGCCACACCACTGGCAATCACCTAGAACACAACAGCAAGTAATAGGCAATTTGTGTACTGAGTCATCTGACATAAAGTGCATGCCACATGACTTGCAAATCAACTAGAATACATTAAGGAATGACTGGAGCCAATACTTAAAAAATCATAACCCTTGTTATGTTACAAAACAGTCTGTAATGTGTCTGCCTGTAATAACTCTTTCTTCACATACAAAGAGACAGGAAAAATGGAAGCACAGCAAGGCTGGCAGAAATCCTTCCATTTATGATGGTTCCTTACATATTCCAACAATCTGCAATAAAAACTCTTGAAAAGACTTAAAATATAAACATTATGCACGTCTTGGTATGGCCAGAATGCATGGCATTATTAGCTACTCAGGTTTACAATGAAAGGGTTAGTGCCAATATTAACTTCACAAGTTGCACCTAGTTTTTAAAACCATACAACCAAGACTTTAGCAAGAGAATCATGGAAGCATAAAATGTGGCATCTCACATTAGGAAAATTCTAGTTCACTGCATTGTTGCAGAAATTGGCACTGAAGAAACACCGTGCCAAAACCTCACTTTCAAATACCATATTAACCTGAACCTATGACAAGAACATTTTTCTAATTCATCATCTGAAAAACGGGGGATTACCTTATTATCATGCGTGCTTGCACACACACATACACACACACACACACACAAAGATGAACATATTTTGTATATATAATTTCCTAGGAACTGAAGACTGTGAAGGGACATTATCTTCAATGCAGGGTAATCTTATGTTCAAGCAAATAGAGTTTTTCGTATTAAGTCAGTTTTAAAACAATTAATGCCAGTTAACTTCTGATCTGCAAACAACCATTTCCAAAGGTCTCATATAAAACTGATAAGACTACAATACTTTATGTGTCCAAGTACCATATCAGAAAGATGTATATGAGATCTGGCAGAAAATCTCCACTCATTCTCAGACTCTGCATCATTCATATGGAGCAGTTTCTAGAACCCCAATGATGCAGCAAGTAAAATATGTAACATCCAAGTTAGCAGTATGGAGAATTCTGATGTCCAGCATGAAGATAACCAGACACATCTAGATCCCCTACTGCTTTGTTACTTCAACTCTTTTTGTTACAATGGCCACAGTTTTTTTTCTTCTTCTCCTTCTTTGTCAGTAGGGCTCGTGGCTAATGCCACAGATGTACTGCAGCCTTGAAGGCTTATTGTACTCACCCTACCCCCACCCCCCGCCTGTTTGGACGTTCCCACATTCGCCGCCAGGTGTCTCCATGTCCGCAACGACGTGAGAGATCCTAGTAGTGAAAGGTGGAACTGTGTGGGCGAGAATTGGTCAGTAATTTTGCCTGAAATTGCGACTTCCACGTCATTTCAGGGATCTTTTACATGCCACAAATCTAGGACATGGGACTGATGGCTTTACTTCCCCCCAGAAGGAAGGTGTGCTGAGGATTTTTTTCGCCCTGAAAAGTCCTGACGGCTTCAGCTGAGTTTGAACCCATGAACTTGGGTACTTAAAGGTAGAACGCTACCCCTAGACCACAGACGCCATGGCCACAGTTTAGTGACTTTTAAGGTACTGTGAGCAAGAGCAGTCACATTTAAGGTTTAGAAACACAGCATTTACTTAAATACATCTATATCCACAGAGATACAGGCTAATGAAGTTGAGGACTTCCTGTTTCAAGGCTTTAGAGATCTTGTCTATGGACATTTTGTAAGATTCCATGGATGGGGAATCATCAGGTCACAAGGATATTACCTACACAAGACAACATGTAACAAATAAGCACAGACAACGATCAGTACCCAGAGTGAGACTGAAACCCATGAATGCTGTGTTTGAGTGACATAAAACAATATGGACCTTGGACTACATGGCCACAGTGATAAGCAGTTTTGTGTAAAAACTTGTTATTGTAATTGATGTCATAAAATTCTAATGTACTAGTCACTCTGATTTACATTATCCAGTACAGTTCCTGGCTGAATACATGGTTCAGCATGAAATTCGTGCCATAACCCAAGCAGTGATAGACTTAAAAATGGAATTAAAGAAGAATGAAGAAAATCTGATTAATGCACAGTTATATCATCCTACATGGGGACGGCAGTAGCACAGTGTTTAAGGTGCTGTGCTACAAATCGGAAGGTCGCTGGTTCGATCCCAGCTGGTGTCAGTGGATTTTTCATTGACATAAAATCCTTCCGA
>Ga0136643_10003946_pt1 | contig 20217 bp, 10 predicted proteins | sample TergutLab28metaG_FD_96883 | JGI IMG/M metagenome (GOLD analysis project Ga0136643, IMG submission 96883) | Labiotermes labralis P1 segment gut microbial communities from Petit-Saut dam, French Guiana - Lab288 P1 (version 3) (version 3) | ecosystem: Host-associated > Arthropoda: Insects >...
AATATTGTGTGTGTGTGTGTGTGTGTGTATGTATGTGTATATATATATATATATATATATATATATATATATATATGTGCGTGTTGTGTGTTTCTATGAGGGATAACTTTGTGACACCCTATACCCAGATTTGTGGGGTGAAGTCTGATGCCTGCCTGCCTGCCTGCCTGCCAACTGTTCTTCCTTCCTACTTCCCACTCAAGACGTGGTCGCGTTCTCATGTGCTCTCTCTAAAGACACAACCAACGCAATGCATCAGTCTTTCATGACAAGATAAACGAGACATGGAGGTTCATCACCGTATTCACAACAGCCCACCATTTGATTGTATCATACACCAAATGAATCTAGTCACACCCTCACCCTCTACTACTTCAGCATCCATTTTAATACTATCCCACTGTCTACCACTAGGTTTTTCAAGTGGCATGGTCTCTTCATTTTCCGACCATAACTTTGTACGTATCTCTGATCTCTCCTGTGCGTCCAGCAAAGTCTCCGTCTCGTTCACCTGGCAGCACTCTAGTGCAATATTAAAATGAAATAAAATATGTACTCCGTCTGCCACAACTACAACTAGTTGTGACAGACGGAGTACATATTTTATTTCATTTTAATATTATACTTTAAACAAAATGGGATGTCCTCTACCAAGAGCATTCTAGTGGTTAGTACTTCTACGTACTCTGAAGGTCTGGCTACAACTCTCGGCCTTCCAGATCAATGTAGGGAACGTACCCCAAGTTGGGCAATGACTGCTTCCTTCCTCGCCCTCTCAAGCTCATTACTGTCATACCGCTTTTCGTGGCGTATATGCAGCCTAATGCGACATACACAGAAATGATTTCAAGAAATTACTTTCAACAAACAAGAAACTACAGTTGCATTAAAGACCGGGTTTATTACCGATATTAAAATATGCAAAGTGCGCAGTACACTGATTTTCAAACAAGAAAGTGTAGTTGTTGGAAACATAGTGAATGCATTTTCTTTCCTAGAGGAATATGGGTGGGTGGCGGTATAGCTCCACGCATGCTTAACATCGTCACTTGACTGAGATGCACAGTCAGCTTCACGCCCCAGCACTTGAGTCCCAGAGACATATCTCCAAGTACCCACTGAACAGGAGGCTCGGTAGGCCCCAAAGCCGGGCTGGATTCTTTGGAGAATAGGAATATCTCCTTCCCTTGCTGGGAATCGAACAACGATTCCTAGGTCGTCCAGCCCGTGGCCTAACTGCGCATACAATCCCTTTTTTTTCTGTTACTGATAAACGGACAGGTAAGGTAACATGCAGAGCGATGCCATTAATGTTTAAAGTTCGTGACTATAATGCACCCTGTTTAATAGTTTGTTAGTTTTGGGCCGATGAAGAACCCAGCCTGTTCAGTAAGCAAGGTGGCGAGGGCAAGATGATCAGCCTAACGCTGTCGCAGTAGGCTTGATCGCTCCTTAGTCTTCCGCTCGAACGCCGGCCAAAACTAACAACCACTGACAGATTAACAGCAAATTTATCTGCAACCTCCAGGTTTCCCTTCCTATATAAGCGAACTTACTGATAAATACAATGCAAAATATATTGAAAGAACGATTATATATATATATATATATATATATATATATATATATATATAAAATCGCTGTATACATGTAGTTATTTTGAAGTTAGGTATTGCTGACCATGTTTTGCACAATTTCCACCAGAAATTTGAACAAGCTATATGCCAGTAAGTTGGTCGGGATAGCGTAGTCGGTATAGCGACTTCCTACGGGCTGGATGGTCCAGGGATCGAATCCCGGTGGGGGGCGGGATTTTTCGCACCCTTTAAGACCGGCCCTGGGGCCCACCCAGCCTCCTATACAATGGGTACCGGGTCTTTCCCTAAGTTAAAGCGGCTGGGGCCTGGCGCTGACCACCCACCCTATCTAGAGCCGAGGTTAAAGAAAGAGTACAGTTATATCACTACTCCACCTCCGGGCCTTCGCAGCCTGTTCTAGGGTGAACTTTTACCTTTTATATGACAGTAAATTAAAATACAAGTCGTTAAATTAATCGGCAAACGTTATGCAAGAAGTGCACACGAGCAGCTTCACCACATCGACACACTGTCAGAAGTTTATCACTTAGCACTGACGTCATACGCCAAGTAGCAAAATAATGAAGCATAAGAATAAGAAGCAAAGTCGTAAGGTCGGAGGTCCAGCACACAGCAACAAGAAAGAGGAAATGCCGACCACGCTGGGGAAAGAATCAGGCTGAATGTCAAACATGGCGCTGAAAAGAAAGGGGGAACTAAGAGACAGGAAGCAGCAAGATGGGCAGAACTGCATTATGAGATGGACGGGGCAAGTAGCCAGAGATGAGAAATGCATACACATTTTGGTCATAAATCCTCAAATAATTCATTTGGAAGAAGCAGGCGTAGGCGGCAGGATAATATTACAACAGAAATGTGATAGGAGTCGGAGCTGGACTGAACTGGCTAAGGGCACAGACCACTGGTGAACTGCTGGGTTCCATAAAATGCCGGGAATATCTCCACCAGACGAGCACACTTATACCTCGCTTTTCGCGGCTTCGTACTTTGCGGGGTGGCCCCCAAGAGCGCAAACAGATCCCCTGAACCCTTCAATGGATAAGTAAAGTAAAGTTCACCTCGTAACAGGACACGACGGCCCAGTGGGGAAGCAGAGGTAGAGCTCTACTCTTTCCTTAACCTCGGCGCTAGATGGAGGTAGGTGGGTGGTCAACGCCACGCCCCGGCCGCCTTATCCCCGGGAAAGACCCGGTACCCATTGTATAGGAGGCTGGGCGGGCCGCAGGGCCGGTCTGGACGGGCGCGGAAAATCTCGCCCCCACCGGGATTCGATCCCCGTACCGTCCAGCCCGTAGCGAGTCGCTATACCGAGCTGTTGCGGCCCACCTTCAATGGCTAAGAGTATCAAAACTGTTCGACAACTCGGACAGGTCTTCGAGAAATACCGCATGATGTTCAAGGGGCTGAACGGTGGGAGGGGAGCAGGTTCCATTACAATGTTCTGCATATAGAAGAAAAAACACTAAAAATATTAAAACAATATTTCGGGAGGAAGCGTTCAATTATCGTGGATTCTCGCTTTTCGCGGGGGGTCTTGGAATCTAACCCCCGCGGAAAGCGAGGGGCGACTGTAACTATCACCTGTTAAGACAACACCTACACTATGGTCTGAGAATTTTAAATGTATTGACTAGGCTCAAGACAACAGCCCATGTCAGACGATGAGAGTAAATTATATTTGGATTTTCACTGCTCACGAATCAGTGAGTCAGATCTGTGAAACAGACATAATTACCGGTATAGGTGCCGCATGAGACATGATAGTAGTGCACCCCTTACTACTCATGATCCGCGGACCGCCATACGTGAATCACCGTGACCATGATACAAGTGCTGCTGACAATTCGCCACCCTACCTTGTGAATCACGTAATAAACCCACAATCGCGGGGAGAGGGTGGTGAGTAAGAGTATTTCCTACCCTTAGCACGTGTCAAGTCCAGATTTCTGGACGTCAGATACTTGAATCTCAAAGTAACTTCAGCCCTCTAATACATTACACAGGGTTATCTGTTTTGTTGTGGACACCACAACGTAACACACGACGTGGTAAGTCTTACAGCTCATTTTATGGCAGACATAACCTAAAGTTTAGGCCCTGAATAGGTGTGTAATTTATCCAGTGGTGGCGCGTGGGACTGGGGATAGAGTTGTTATATGACTAAAGACACGGCCTCATAGAGCGCTTCTTTCAGGAAAGCCACTCACCTAATTACGTTAAGCGCATATAGTGGGGTTAAATTTTCTCACATACGTTTGTATTCAGCATCACGATTACTGAGAAATACATAAATCAGGTGTCGCACGACCTAAATCCTTAAGCCGTCTTCTCGGCGAGAGTTAATCGCGAAAAAAAAAATTATGCCCTGTAAATACATCACACTGTTCTTGTTCGTGTTTGTCTTGAAACTGCAACTACTAAAATTAGAACATTCACAAATATGGCTCTGAAAACAGCTAGGTAAAAATGGCGATAAAAATTTCTGCCTTAACAGATATGAAGTTCTCCTTTAAATCCTGCCGCTGTCTTCCCACCACTCGGTCTAGCTGTTCTGACCCACCGCGCAACGTCTGGGCTGGACACAGCCCGCTCGTTTTCCTCAGGGCTGAGAGTCCATGGCGAGAATTTACATTTAAAATGATTTAATTCAGACTTTTTAAAGAATGTACGTATCTCCTACCGTAAGGTTTTGTTCAGAAATTTTTTAAGTTTTCTAAAATATCTGGGAGGCTGCAGCCCTGCTGCCCTAACGGACGAGCAGCCCCTAAATTTATCCCTCAAAGTGAGACGTCTCGCGGCCATAGAACACACATCAGGGATCCAGCCACGCGTCTTTCAGCATCTCTGGGGTGTGATTTGCGTGTAAACCGGCGATTTCTGCCCTCAGCTTATCAATGTCAATGAGGCACTGATCATGCACGATATTCTTCAGGGAACATCACACAAAGAAATCTCTACGTCGGGTGAATATGGAGGTCGAGCAGTGGATTTACCACGATCCCACCACTTATTCTCTCAGGAACACACAGATCAGACGTCCCACGTGTACCGGCAAAACGCACGTGTGCTGTGAGCATCGCATAACAAAGTCCTGCCTTTTATTCAACAAGCCAGCTTTGTTTGCACACCTTTCTACTTTTATTCATACCTAAACGGATCATCCTGCATGTAAAAGAGACGGTTATGATCGGCTGTTTGTGTTACGTCTTTCTTACGGCCTTTTCCACGGCAAGACGGAGTTTTCACGTACGTATGTGAAAATAGGTCGTACCTTTGTGTTCCAAACTGTGCCAACTAAGGAATAAAGACGTAACTTAGTCCACTGTTTGAAAGGAAAACAGACAAGAACGGGAAAAGAGGCACGAAAGGGTTCGCTGTCGGGCACTGGTGAATACGGGTAATGAATATTTTGGTTGTGGTTTTGTATAAGGCTGTGGAATTTGGGCCGGGATAGCTCAGTCGGTATAGCGACAAGCTACGGGCTGGACGGTCCGGGGATCGAATCCCGGTGGAGGCGAGATTTTTCCCACCGGTCCAGACCGTCCCCGAGGCCTACCCAGCCTCCTATACAAAGGGTACCGGGTCTTTCCCGGGTGGAAGCGGCCGGGGCGTGGCGTTGACCACCCGTCCCCCATCTAGCGCCGAGGTTAAAGAAAGAGAAGAGCCATACCTCTACTCCCCCTATGGGCCTTCGTGGACTGTTCTAGGGTGAAATTAGAGGGCAGTGAATTTCTTGACCAGCTCAGCTAATTTTACCCTGTAGCACGAAGTTATCAGACGTGTATGAGCTATGTGAGGGTTCGGTGATACGGAAGGGGGGTTGTCTTACTCACCGCATTAGTCAGAACCAGCCCCTGTCACGGGGTGCCGTGTGACTCACAGCACTTGTAGCAATAAGCGATTTATCAGCTCATTAGACACCTTGATTTACGAATGTCTTTTCATCGTGTTAACTCATTAACTTGGAACGGCAGTCTGAAACACAGACCGCATTCGAAAATCCTTGCAACGTATGATGACTCAGAACCCAAAAATATGTCACTAGTTCGAATTACAAAGCCATTATTGGGGCTTCAATTAGCGACATGCTGTATACCTAAAATACTATTACATGTTTCAAAGACAGCGAATACATTATTTATAACGCACATTTGCTACACGTTTCGACATCGGACGAAATCGTCAAGTAACTTCGCACTTCAAAACTGCTGTAGTAGAGTCCAGCTGAAATGGGATGGCACACGGTGACGCACGGGAGGGGTAGTGAAGGGGAAACTGGCGAATGGAGTGGGTATGCTGTACTCTTCACACTACCTCGAAACATGGTGTATCCAGCATTACTACCGCTGATGCGCACACCTCGGCTGCCAGTAGTCGACTGAACTGACGTCCCCGCCGATTTAAATGGACTCGCCCGTTTCGCCGAAAGACGAAATATGGTTTCTGCGCGTGTGCCATCACATTTCAAACGCAGTCTAACAGTGGGTCACTTTTGTTAAAACGAATAAAAGTCAACAAAGTGTGAAAACAAGTAATAAGAATAAAAAAAAAAATACACCGTGAAAACGATAAAACATATTTGTATTGCAGATCTCGGCTTTTCACGGGGGCTAAGGTTTGCACTACCTGCCCACAATAGCTGGCAAATTGCTACCAGAATACACTGCATCCCATCCAGGAAACGGTATTATTCTGACGAGATTCGACGTTCTAACAGCGGTGCTGCTGATGATTCCCGTCTTCTGGAATGTTACCCCGTTTCGACAGGGAACCAGCTGTCGACATTTCGGAGCAGCGTAGGTCCTCCATCTTCAGGGCCAAACAGTCCATGAAGAGCGATAACAGTCTTGACAGTTCAGGCCTTCGCTCTTCTTTGATGTTATGCAGCGTAGATTAGCACGCTCAAGCAGTCTTGCGGTCTTGGACTGTTCGACGCTTGAAGATGGGACCGACGTCCCGAAACGTCGGTACTAACCTACGCAGCCTAACACCCCAGACGAGCGGAGACATCAAATACACCGCCGCAGAAGCCTGAAATCTCGCACTCTTGACAGTTCATTCCTTCGATATCCAGACAGATGCACAGAGACAGGCCGCTGAACAAAATATCGAGGTCGCCAAGTATGTCCCGTTACCGCTGGACCCACACTCGTACGGTCCTGTCACTAGTCGCACCTGGCGTCTTCAGCACATCTGCTGCTCCCTCAAGCGCAGCAGCTGCCTGCCTACGCAGGAAAACAACTTCCGTCATCACAACCTGGGGACCGCGCTTCGGTTGCCTGCCCCTCATAAAACAGGTAGAATCTTGTTCTCAAACACAATCTGCGCGAGATCTGACGTTCTTAAATTCGATGGCTACAAATAACGCACCATAATTACTCTGAAGAAGGCGACAGCAGGATCCTTCGAAGCGTCGATACCAGACTACAAGTAGTGCCACACTCCATGAGGCGGTAACCTCCACGCTCAACCTACGCTTTTCCCTACCATCCCAATTCCATGCAGCAGCCAGTGTGTACAACCGGTGAACGAACGCCAAGCAACAAGCAGGGCAGCTCTCCAGCCCGCCCAGCCTCTTAACCTATGTGTACCGCAGGCTCTTGGCCCGGAGGTAGAGCGGCCGCATTGTTAACCAAACAACCTCCATCCAGTACCTAAGTTACGGACGTCTAGAACTGTACTTCGACATCGCCACACCCCTCCACGACGTTTAACGTAATAAGGCATGGACAGTTTCTTTGCCTTGGACATGCCAAAACGTCTGTAACATATTTTGCTCAGGTTCACACCGTAATTTGTTGTAAGGTTTGCACGCCGTGTGCGGTGCGCCACGCTGCATCTGTATGACCAACTGTCAGCAGGCTCGATATTAGTTTTCATCAGCATTAAAATGTTATTTCTCTCGCTGAGGCTTCGGTAAAACAGCTGACGCCCCAACAGAAAAGAGAAAAGATTCACCCTCCAGGGTATTACGCCACGGGTTCATGACTTAAGGCGTGCGGGACGAAGCCGGCCCTAACAAATACGTATTAGCCTGCATAAACAAGGTTGAGGGGCTATTTTAATTACAGCAGTTTTTAACTTGAAGATAAAGGCAGCAGGTTCGTCCGAAACGTCGGTACGTAACTCGCGAACTACAAGACGTCGCATCCAAGGAAAGTGCAATGTTGCGTGATTTCAGGCAACCGCCTCGAAGTAGATGAGAGCTGCGCTCTTCTGGGATATTACGCAACGAGTAGAGGCAATTTCTTACCGACGTTTCGGAACACACCATCGGTCCCATCTTCTAGGGTCAAGAATAGGTTGTCCCGAAGTGTCGGTAAGAAATTACCACTACTAGCTGCGTAATAACCCAGAAGGGCACAGTTCTCAAACTGTAATGTTGATACTCAACGACCAGGCAAGCCGGTTCAAGCGACGTTACTAAGTTGTGTTTGGGAAGTGCCTGGTTCGAGTCTAGATCGCATCACCAGGTACTCTGACAGAAGTTCGTGTGGTTAGTCTCAGTTCCCCCAGTCACATGCCTGCACAGTACCTCAATGAGGCCACGACAGCTTCCTTCCATATCTTTTCCAATTCATCATCCGGGGACGTTGAGATACTAACAGAATCGTAAAATAAACTCCAAAATGAATACAACTTCACTCTACAAACTGCAATGAACGCACAGAGGGGGCGTAGACGTTGAGCCCTACTCTTGCTTTAACCCCGGCGCTAGATGGGTGGGGTGGTTAACGCCATGGCCCGGTAGATTTACCCCCGGGAATGACCATTGTAGAGGATGCCGAGTAGGCCCCCGGGCCGCTCTGAACGGGTGCGAAAATTTAACCCCATCGGGATTCGATTCCCGGACCGTCTAGCCCGTAGCGAGTCGCTATAGCGACTGAGCTATCCCGATCCACATACAAAATGAAGAAACATAACTAAAACCGCCGTGGGTAACGTAGAAACCAAACTATGGGTTTAACAGCCGGGAAATCGGGGTTCAATTCCCGGCAGGGGCAACAGATTCTTCTACAGGTAGTTGCTTTTTAAGTGGGTATGGGGCTTTTTCATCGGGGATATAGCGAAGGGGACGTGAAGCTGACCACTCACCTCCATCCACCGTCGAGGTTTAGAATGCGTGTGGCTATGCCTCCACTCCGCCATGTGCCTTCAACGCGAGCACAGGGTAAGCTTTAACCCACTTACCGACCAGGGCCGGTGTAAAGGGCGGGCCACACAGACAGTTCAGACGTTAGTGGAATAATCGGAAATGTGGCGCAGGTGAACTAAGGTTTTCCACGCGCGAAATAATTTCTCGGAAAATTATCAACAATTTGGACACGCGTCCTCAAAAATGTTCGCCAGCCCATTCTAGGCCAAAAAAGTTTACGGAATATCGGTTTGAAAAGGCTCCAAATTAATGGCCTGCCCGGGTCGCCGGCATGTTTCGGGCCAGCCCTGTTACCGCCGCTAGACCTGCATGCCTCCCATGGCCGGCCGAAACTGGTTTCGCTTACGGAAGGCAGAGCAAATTACTTCCTTCGCAGGAAACGTTAGTAGAGCTTCGTCAGTGAGCGGGAAGGTTTAGAATGAGATGAAACTTTTATGACGAATTTCCGCGCACTGCACTCATATTTCCCTCACCAAGCGGCTCGTTATAGAATTGGGTCAATTAGTGAGAATAAATTCCATCCGTGTTCATTCAGCAACGGCAGACATGTTTAGTCTACTCCACTGCATCTAAATGCCTTGTTTAGACTCAACAACATATTCTTTTTGGGGACTCTGTCCATTGCATAATTTTTAATATAGCACGACGTTTCGGAAGCCGGCTCTGCTTCCGTCTTCAGGAACCTCAACTGGTGAACCCTGAGAAAAGCTTTGTCTAAATCAGCGTTTCTGAACCGCCGGGCCGCGGCCCGGTACCGGGCCCTGGCATCAATTATATCGGGCTGCGAGAGGTTCTCGTGGAATTTGTCATTTTAGTTTTCTAAGCAATTTTCACGAATAAATATTTTATAGTGAAAATATTCTGAGGAGAAAAATATTCGTGAATGTGTCGAAAAAACTCAGACCCAGACGTTGGCCTGAGGAAACTAAAACATGCTGCAAGATTTCATTAGTCCAGTGACTGATAACTAATTTAAATGTAATTTTATATTTGTCAACATGCCACACCGTACACATAAGCGTACTCTTTATGATTATGCCATAATTAATTACTAATACTTATGTTAGTTTAATGTATGAACTTGGGGTCTAAGGGGAAGTGATGCGACGCTCCATGAGAGCTAACATAACCTCTTCTTCCCAAGCACCAACCTCACCTTCGAGTGGCGGACCCTGTTAACACAGACGAGGCTCTGGTGACCGAGTATAGACGGGATAACCTTACCAACTGCTGTGGAAGAAATGCCATAGACATCCAGGTGTTCGTAGAAGTGGCAGCCTGATGCCAAGAAGGTGGCAGCCCCACAATCAGGATAGGTCAGGCAGGCTAACAAACTACCTGCGCCGAAATCTCACTGTTTTCAATAAATCAATGAGAAAGAAAAGCCGGACTGATTATCTGTTGAAGAACCAATGCTCTCGAGTGAAGACACGAATTGGACAATATAAGGAAGAAGGTATAAGCTGGAATGAACTGAGGTTCTTAGCAACCGACAGAAGTGTAAAGGACTCATAGACAACCTATGTTCCTAGAAGGAACGATGGACTCAATAATAATAATAATAATAATAATAATAATAATAATAATAATTATTATTATTATTATGTATGAACTTAAAAAATGGAAAGGTATTTACGAGTAAATTTGTTGGGAACGGGCCCTCGTCTTATGAAAAAAGAATTTACCGGGCCGCGATATCACAAAGTTTGAGAAACACTGGTCTAAAGGTTCCACTACTTAGGTTCCTGAAGAAGAAAGAATAGCAAGCTTCCGAAACGGCGTGCTTTATTTAAAAAAATATCAAGACAATGCACACAGTAAAAAAAAAAAAGATTTTGTCAGTGCGTTCTTTAACGCACTGCTTACCTCACTGTCTTCGTGTTCACGTACCAAAAAAAAAAACCAGAATAAAGCTTTCCAGTACTTAACCGCACGACGTACAAGTTACAGTTCAAATAAATGTTATACTACGACACGAAACGTAACTGTATTATCTTACACTCTATCACATTAAAGTTTTCTCTAAGTCTTTAAATTTTAAACTTGTAACACCTTCAGATTGTTGCAAAGTTGCCGTTTTTAGTAGGCGTGTTCGCAAAATGGCAAAAGCCAATATTAGCTTCGTCATGTCAGCCTGTCCGTCCGCACGGAACTTGGTTTCCACTGGACGGATTTTCATGAAATTTGATATTTGAGTATTTTTCGAAAATCTGTCGTGAAAATTCGACTTTCATTACAATAAGACAAGAATAATGGGCACTTTATATGAAGTGGGGTCTGAGTGTAAATGAGTGAAGTGATGTGACGTGTAGTGAAGTTTAGTGAACTGACTTGATACATGTGAAGTAATTCTGTTTTGAAGTGAAGCGAAGTGAAGTGAGCTACGCTAAAGTTCTTAGGGACAGAAGTAACATGAACATTATGGTGACCTTATACTGAGGGTACTTGATTGTACAGTGACTATTTTATTTGGTGTGTATCTTGTACTGTGGTTGTTTTAACTTGTTTTGTAATATGTGAGTGTGTGTGCCCGCGTGCGTGTTGTGTTTTGTAATGTTTGGGTGTGTGTATGTATGGGTTTTGTAATGTGTGGATGTGTGTATGTGTGGGTGTTCTGGCAATGGTGTGGTTGTTTTGGTAATATGTGTACTTGTATTTACTGTGTTTTTGTATTGTTTCGTTTATGTATATTTATTCTTATTTGTTACTAGTGTAAGGACTACTGCCACCGAGTGAAAAATCAATTGCACTAAATAATAATAATAATAATAATAATAATAATAATAAGTCTGCACATTTACGACAATATCTCGCTGAATTGTGGGCTGGGTAGCTCAGTCGGTATAGCGACTGACTACGGGCTGGACGGTCCGGGATCGAATACCCGTGGGAACGAGATTTTCCGCCCGTCCAGACCGGCCCTGGGGCCCACCCAGCCTCCTGTACAATGGGTACCGGGTCTTTCCCGGGGGTAAAGTGCGGCCGTGACGTGCTGCTGACCACTCACCCCCTTCTAGTGCCGCGGTCATGCAAGAGTAGAGCTATACCTCTACCCACCCTCTGGGCCACACCGGGCATGTAACGGGAAAACTTTACCTTTATTGGAATCAAAAATGTTTCAGGAAAAAGTTTGAGGGAAGATCAAAACACGCATTTTATATTCAGTAAACTTTTCGGAAAATCGTGCCGTTTATGAGATGATGTGGAATATTATGGTACAGCCGGACAGCCCACAGAAGACTATACATAATACAGCGCATGTGCTTTGCATGCTGGGTCAAGAAGGCAACAGACACACACTCAGAATCTGTAACACTCATCGCTTTCCCACGGCATCAATTGTTACGCGAAGACTCCTCAATGCTACGTTGATACGTAGGGTGCTCCTCTTTTTAAAGGTACGCTTGACATCAAACACCGAGACGTGTTGGAGAAAACTGTAACGTAATTATATAAATGACATATTAAGAGTTAAGTGTACTATGGCAGTAGAAATGTAATTCAACAGCATGAAGCTAGTTGACTTTATAACGGGAAACCGTTGCGGTTGCGAACACCATTCTTGGTTAGATGGCACTTACTTCACTCCAGTTCACTGTCTTACACAAGGCTTTCCCCTTAGGACACCCTAGCAGTGATTGCACTGAACACGCACACCCAAAACACCTACAGTCACATTTTCACTTTATAGCAGGGCTGGCCAACTTCAACCCACATGAGGGCCACATAATTCGTTAAAGGACTCACCTGGGAGCCGCAACTGTGTATACATATATCGAAAAGGGCGGTGGGGGGGGGGGATGATTTCACTAAACACCGTTGTTTACAAACAATAAGTTACGGTAACGCTGGTCCCAGTGGCCGCGCGGTCTAAGGCGTAGGTCTTCGGCCTCTCGCCTGCTGAGACTGTGAGTTCGAATGCCACCGGCGGCATGGATGTCTGTCTGTTGTGAGTGTTGTGTGTTGTCAGGTAGAGGTCTCTGCGACGCACTGATCACGTTTCCAGAGGAGTCCTACCCAATGTGGTGCGTCGTTGTGTGTGATCTAGAAACCTCAAAAATGAGGAGGCCATGGGCCGCGTTGGGCCGCAGCGCCACGTGGGGGGGGGGGGGGGTTTACGGTAAAAGTTCGACTGGATGACGAGGTAGTAGGACTTAAACAGTTTCTCTGCTACTAAAGTTGCCATAGTACGTTGTGTAGACCTAACGTATTGTTTGTTAAACTGCATTACGGGAACTATCCAGCTGACCAAGGGCCACACACATTCGGCAGCTCTGCTTTGCTGCCATAAAGTATTACGAGCTGTGTTTTGTTATGTGTATTTTAATGTATTTTATTAATAACATTTGTTGGTCAATATATATATATATATATATATATATATAAAACTCTTAAGGCAAAGGTTGTTCCAATCAAAGTTACTGTTCATGTATGTTGCTTCTATTCACAACTAACTTCTAAAAGGAACACAAACACGCACGCATGCACACACACAACAGAATGTAAAGCGTCCTGCATCCGTTTTTAAGTATGTACAAACAAATCCACTGTTACAAGGTAGATACAAACATTAGTTTTGATTCACAAAAAATATTTCAAAATTTCTTTGTCTTCGTTAAATGTACACCACGCCACAGAATTTTTAAAATAAATCTTTCTCAACAGCGCCTCCTGCACCCTGAAGATGGAAGCAGCAGGATTTTGCAAAACAGTGGTATCAAATTACACGGCTTCACATCCAACCACCTGCAATCTTAGTAACGTAACGAATCCTACGGTTCAAGAAACAAGAGGGTATTTGTTGACCAGATGGGCGACAATCATTTTCCGAAGAAGCACTCTGCTCAGCGTTGTTCGTTAAATTAGCAAAGCTAACGAAGCAATGGTTTCAATTTCATCCAATCCACGGTGCAGAAGACAATGTCTCTGTCTCCGACAAGAAACAGTAAACACGAAGAAACACTGAATCCATGGGTGCGGAATGCGCTCGAACACGGGACCTTCCCAGACTGTAAAATTGCAGCTGTCCAATTAAAGTTGGAGCTACAGAAATTAAGCGAGAGTCACAAGGTCGTGGCGTAACGAAGGTCTCCGCCCGTGCTGCACTGCAACACGCCAGCACACAAGAACAGAACAATGGGCTGCCCCGTTGCTTGGGCATTGCTCACTCTCTTTGGACGCAATCACATTGCACTAATGGGAAAATTGCTTCCGAGATATTACAAAGTAATTGGCAACTGAACATATTCACCGAACACGTGCTGGTATAAGCAGCTGAATTGACGGTGAGACAAACCGCAATGCGAGATTTCAGGTATCCACCGTGTGGATGGGAGGCGTCGTTTTTCTGGGATGTTACGCAGCGTAACATCCCAGAAGAAAGAATCCCTAATGTTTTCGTGTACTTCAGTTCTTCAAAAGCACAAGCATTTACCTACCCTATTCCTCCCGTAAAGATACCTACCTTCTTCAGTTATTTCTATAGTAAAACCAACTAAGTGCATCAATGTCTCAAATTTATTTTACTGGCGTAACACTACATGTTTCGGACGGTCTTTCCATCCATCAACAGGAGTTCAAAACTGTACATACTGCAACAGGCATATGTCAAACAGTTACTGCTGACTGCATGCGAGCAACCAGCAACGAGATGGAACTCCAGTTCCATCTCGTTCCGTTTGACATATGCCTGTTGCAGTATGTACAGTTTTGAACTCCTGATGATGAATGGAAAGACCGTCCGAAACATGCAGAATGTTACTCCAATAAAATAAATTTCAGACACTGATGCATCTAGTTGGTTTTACTATATAAATATATTACGACGCACGGCCCTATGAACGTCAGACTTCTTCAGTTACTATGTTTCGATGGTAACGATTTATTTTACTGAAGAGATTACCTCTGGTAATAGACTGCGGAACACGTTACTTTCACTGGTCTTCAGCAAATAAATGAAGACAAGAAGAACAAGTGTTTGTGAGCGAGTTATCTCCTATGTAACACAGAAAGAGTTGAGATAGGTCACGACTGTCCTGCGTGTTTATACCATTATTATTCAAATATGCCACTGTCGTTTCCATAGGCCTAGCAACAAAATGTGTATACGTAGTAAGAACAGGCGATCAATCACAGCTCAATGCTGAGTTGTGATTGATCGCCTGTTCTTACTCTTTATGTGTTTCGTAATCACAGGGATGTTCACACATACAAACAAGCGGAACACAAATAGGTAAAATGAAAAGTGTCAACGGAAGCGGTTCGCTAAACAACAAGACACAGCGGAAACCATACGTAGCAAAAATATGAGGGGATCGTTGAATTCAGAGCTTTATAAAACTTCGTATCGAAAATGGTCACTGAAAGTGGCGCGGATATGCAGGAACATGGAGGTAGGCAAGCAATGTAGTATTCGAATAGAAACTTGCTTGCCACGGAGCAATCTGGAAGGAACAGCGACGAAATGGAAGCACTTATTAAGACTGTTCCTGGAAATATACACATCACACGGAACAACTTCGCCAGTAGAACCACTAGCAACGGGAAGGACAGTCTGGGTTCGTTTCTCGCTAGGAACCGGAATTCTTATTTTCGCCGTCACTGTGTCCACTTCACCTGTGGGGCATATCGAAAGGGTATCGGGGTCCTTTGCCAGAGGGCACTTTAGAACGCTCTTGCCTGCACGGCACCAATTTACACTGAAATTAAAGCGGCGTTGCCACGCCGGTCACAGACTTGGGTGGAGCCGTCAGCGATCCTTCCTACAAACGAACAGTGCCATAACCTCACGGGTACAACTAGATATGAAATGCGTCGGTAAACTTTGCATATGTGAAAGACTTAGTAACACAATCAGGGAAAACGGAGTTTGAGCCACTGAGAGGGTTGTTAAAAAATTATATAAAAAATACACTAATTAAATAATAAATTATGTACCACACCACGACGTTGTATGGGCCAGTGGACTTGCAGTTCAACGCAGGTACCTTTACGCCCAGGCAGCTTTACCCCTGTGGGAAGAGTCCCCGCTTCTCACCAAATACGAAGCTGGGTGGGGCCCTACAGCCGGCATGGACGGTTTGGAGAAGGGAACAATCTCTGCCCCCGCCGGAAATTGAACCCCCAATTCTTTAGAGCCCGAAGCCTAATCAATATATCGACTGAGCCCATGACGGTTACAGGGGACAGAAAATAAAAAAGAAAAAGACTAGAGAAACCCCAAAAACGAGATGGAGGGAAGAAAAGGAAATAGGATAGGAAGAGGAAGACAGAACAGAATGTTAACATTTTAAGGATAGAAGGGGAAGAAAAGAGGTACAGAGGAAGGAGGACGAAGAGGAGGAGAGAAGGTTTTGAAAAGAAAGAAGCACAAGGAAACGAGGAAGAAAACCACAAGTTTGCTGTGTTATTTCCGTACGCGTGTCCATCGCAATGTACTTACTATACTGAAAAGGTTTCATGAGCTACGAAACAAACAACAAACTTTCCCTATACACTGGTACCTGCTGCAGCGCCTGCCTCAACATCAGAGACATTCAGCATTACGCGCGCGCACACACACACAAACAGTATTTGTTTAGTGTACCGTACAATAAACAACGATTATGTCGCTAAACAGCATTACGTGGCTGCTTCATAAAATGCACACCAGTAGTCTTCACTGTGATGTAGGAACTGAACTTATTTTTTAACGTCTGCCACATGCAATTTGCGCTCCAAAATGTTAATCAAACCTGAACCATTCGTTTTGGAATAGCAATATGCAGGCGGGCAAACGGGATTCGTGAGCTGTTCCTTGTTTCACGAGACTGGAAACACGATTTAAAGAACGAGGCAGCAACACGTGCGTGGTTACATAACCTCAAGGTGCCGCCCAATTATCCGGTCTGAATGCTCGCTGACGTCCACACAGTGTTCACCCTACGTGATTATGCAGTACATGGTATTGTGGGAGTAAACCTCCGTTGCAGCCTGGTAATCAGTGCCATGAAACTGTATCAATCATCATACACAGCTACCTGTCTGGGAGCGAGTCTACAGCACACAACGATCGTCCCATTCGCTCCAGACCGCTTGCAACACAAGGCTTGAACCACAGTGGTAATTATATATACCACCCACTTAACCTTTATCGTCCGGCCTTTTAGTATTCGAAATATCTATAATTTTCCCCACACAGGGCTATTCATGCGTTTCGTGAGATTCTGACGACTTTTGAGATAATCTCCCTAAACAGCAATCACCGGTTGTATCGAAGATGCAGTGTTTTGTGTGAGGCAGCAACGTAGTTTATAAATACTGTTCACCTAAACGTCAAGCTTAAAACGAAGGGTAAAGCAATTCCTGTACAGACCTGGACAGCCCCATGGGGTTCCAGGAGGCTGAGGCTCCCACATTTCAAGACAATCAGCACAAGGAGATGGTAGGGTTGTCAGCACCGGCCGCCGTTACCACCCAGGAAATATTCCTGGTACTCATTTCTGTTAGAGGTTGAATCGATCCCAGCGCCAGATGTCAGTGAAGAATATCACTGACACCATCGGGAATCGAACCCGCGACCTTCCGGCTTACAGCGCAGTGCCTCCTCAAGCTTAAAAGTGTTACAAATAAAAAACAAAACGCAAGGAACACACATGACAAAACAAGGACAAGAACCTAAACAATTACATAAGGATCTGTCCTGCTGCCAGTTTGTGGACAGCAGTTTCGGCATACAAAGGGCAGAAATCGCAAAGGGACCCGCTGCATTTTTGCTACCCTATTCGTCGGACCCCGGTCGGGATGGCGTAGTCAGTGTAGTACGGGCTGAACAACCGACGAATCGCGGAATGATTCCCAGACGAGCAAGAAATTTTTAGTTCTTCTCCAGAGCATGCAAACCCACTCTGGGGCCCAACAGCCTCCTACACAATGGATACTAAGGGCGCTGCATGTAGCTGACCATCCACCTCCATTAAGTGCCAACGTTAACAATGAATGGAGCTGTACCTCCACTTGAGGCTACGGCCTGAAATTTGGTTATCATGCCGTTGTAGTAGTAGTAGTAGTAGTAGTGGTGGTGGTGTACTTCCACCTCCCAATATGCTTTCACGGCGTCTAGATAGGCAACTTCACCTTTCTACATTACCTGCATTCTTAGAAGTGGTTCGCGTTCGAATCTCATTATCTGTCCATCACCCCGAACGGTATGTAATATTGGTTACTCAGGATTATGAATTTAACTTTGGCAGTAGTTTCGCAAGGAAACGTCAGACCGTTAGACGGTTATAACCAGTAAAGGCCGTTTAAAGTTACAAATGCACTGGGCCGAAATGCAGTCGTGTCTTGTGACAGCCAGTTGGTTCTTTTTATAGGAGCATCTCGTTGTGTTTTATAACAATGCAGTAATTTATTCAGTCAATAACACAACATATATTTGTAATCAATATTAAAAACTTGGCGACATATTTCGGTTCACTGAACCATCCTCAGGCCAATTTACAAAACACAGTACTGGTACGTGTGCGCGCACTCGCTGAATGTACCAGTACTCTGTTTTGTAAATTGGCCTGAGGATGGTTCAATAAGCCGAAACATGTGGCCAAGTTTTTAACCTTTTGACGCCTAATGTCAACTATAGTGGTCATACCGCACCGCTAACCTCTAAAGTTGCATTTTATATATTTATTCAACAAATATAAGGTACTGAATATTTTAAACATGGTATATATTCTCCGTTTTTTTTCTTCAAAATGTAGTTTGTTTCATAACTCTAATGTATTTGGTTCCTGTATTATTCACATTTTATATACAGGATGTCCAAAAATAAAAAAAAAGTAATTCCGGCGCCAAAAGGTTAATATTGATTACAAATATATGTTGTGTTACGGATTGAATATATTGTTGTATTATTCTGTTTTGCGAGACAAATGTTCTGTTATGTTCTGTCTGGTTAGAGATGTTCACAAACTCAACTTCAGGCTTGTTACAAACTAAACGCCTAACAAACAGCGACCAGCGGCATTTGAGCTACATTGATGACAGGATCCACACGTTTCCTCTGCAAGATTCGCCCGGGGATAAACCCCACCCACGATGTCAAGGCCACGGCTCTACTCCGGAGTAACGATCAGTGCGAGAATAAATTCGCCATGTTTGACGTATTTCCACATCTGGTACGCCCGTTTGTGATATAAAGATAAGGAGAGGGACAGCGGCAGTATACTTGTGATTGATTGTTCCGTTTCCTCTTTTTTATTTCTCACATGAAGCAAATAACACAGACTAAGACATGTTATCACTACGACACTCCCGTTGGACTTGGTCCATTATGTGATTAAAATGCGTACAAAGAACAAACAACATCTGGTCAGTCTGACACTAGTTCACTTAATCAATTTAAATTGCCTTCACATGTGTGTCGCATGTTTCGGTCTGTATTGATACCATCTTCATGCATGTCAACACAAGATCCTTAGACTTCTATTGGATATTTTTTACATATGAACTTGAAAGAAGGCATCACGAAGCGCTGGAATAAATATATAATAAAGTTAATTATACACGTCAGCACTACCTTTTTTCATTAAAACATAAGGCTACATGTTTCGACCCATCAGTCGGTCATCTTCAGGCCTACATATCAGACTAAGTAATTGGTGCTGTGTGCACATTGGGATCCCAATATGCACACTGCACCAATGCACTGATGGGTCGAAACACGTAGCCTTATGTTTTAATAAAAAAAGGTAGTACTGACGTACACGATTAACTTTATTATATATTCCATACATATTCTTGCATTGACATGCCTGCGCATGGCCCAAGTACAGGCCGATACATGCAGCATACATGTGCAGGCAAATTCAATTGATTAAATAAACTTGCGTTGTGTTAAGAGTCAATGAATGTGGTTTGTTTAATCGCAAACAAAACGGGATGGCTTCCATAAAGATCGCATGCAAAGAACATTAATTTTCGGAGAGAGGTTCTGTATCGGGGTCTGCTACTGTCCTTCCTAAAAATGAATCGTTCTGCTGAGCGTCTTGTGTAACGAAGGGTCGGTTACACCTGTTGCCGATACCGATGGGGTACTGACGTATGCAAATATTCTTCATACATCGTGTGTTCTCGGTACAGTAGGCCTGCTTTCACACAAGGAAAACACGACTACGAAAATTTCCGCTCAGTAACGTTAGACCAGTGTGAACCCAATTAAACATATGCATATCCTTAACGCAGAAACGCATTTATCACCAGAAAGAAATGCCCATGTCCTGGTTTTATTCTGCACTGAAATAAACCCTTGAAAGTGAAGTGACATTTCATCAATTAACACTAATTCCACAGTAAAGGCCCCAGCTTGAAAATCCGACACTAGCTCACCCGGTCAAGCAATTCCCCGATTTTATAACACCCGACTGTTCGTTACTGTTTTCACAAAAAAAAAAAAAAAAAAACAATTATTCCATACACCCCCGAACA